>ENA-OSJC01000366-OSJC01000366.1-marine-metagenome-genome-assembly--contig:-NODE-366-length-45002-cov-7.916861_pt1 | contig 45002 bp, 63 predicted proteins | sample MGYA00237885_ERZ534234 | MGnify/ENA primary metagenome ERZ534234 (study PRJEB26413, sample SAMN06343907) | marine metagenome | isolation source: coastal waters | place: Atlantic Ocean: West Antarctic... | reverse complement strand
ATACAGCTTGGATAATGTTAGATAATAAAAGAGCAAATTCTTTTAATCCTATTGGAGTAAGATTGTTTGCAAATCTTAATGCTGCTGAGAATACTTCTTCTCCTTATTGTGATTTTTTAAGTAATGGTTTTAAATTTAAAACAACTGATAATAATGCAAATGATGCTAACGATAACTACATCTACATGGCATTTGCAGAAGCACCTCTAGTTGGAACTAACAATGTACCAGCTACGGCAAGGTAACTATGTGGTTTAGTGCTTTAAAATTAGGCATCAATGCCGCCTCTCACATTTATAAAAAGCGGCAAGAAACCAAAATGGTTATGGCAGATGCACAATATATGCATGCATCTAAAATGGCTAAAGGGGAAACAGAATATCAGGGGAAATTGTTGGAGGCGAGACAATCAGATTGGAAAGATGAATTTGTTTTAATTATTCTTTCGGCTCCAATATTAATCTTGGCTTGGGCAGTGGTATCGGAAGATCCAACTGCAATGGATAAAATGAAATTGTTTTTTGTATACTTTAATGAACTACCTAAATGGTTTACTAATTTATGGATCCTTGTAGTTGCTAGTATTTATGGTATTAAAGGTACACAAATATTTAAGGGTGGTAATGTCAAGAAAAACTAATACAGCTATGATTGCTTTATTAGGAACAATTTTATTAGGTTTAAGTACTTGGGTACTTATAACTTTAATTGAATTACAAACAATTGTTGCCATGATGCAACAAGAACTTATGTCATTAGATAAAGTATTTGGTCGTATTTATGCTCATATGGATAGACTAGCAGATTAAATAAAATTTTTAAGGGTGGTATAAAAGCCACCCTTTAACTAATTAAAATATTTTTTAAGCATTTCTAATTGATCATCATATTTAGATATTATTTCTAATTCTTTTTCGACAGTTTCAATAACATCAGGATGTTCTGCAATACCTGATATTTTATTAAGTAATATATTTACATTAACTTTATGTTTTTCTATATGACCCTCAGCATGTTTTTTCAATGCTATAATTAATTGTTCTTTCATTTTATACCCTATACATTGTGTATTTAGTTGTTACTTCTTCACCTTTTCTTATTAGTCTATTCGTGACTAAATATGTTCTTTCTTCATATATACAACTTTCCTTTTCTTTAATACAATTTGGTTTATTACTATGGTTAACAAAACCACCTAATGGTGTTCTTATAACTTCTTTATATTCAGTTATAAAATGCATCATACCTAAATTAGTATTTTTTTTAATATCTTTAATGGCAAATAATCCTAAGCCTTCAATCATAGATTCTTTTATAGTTACAGTTTCTGGTAATGGTTTATATTTCTTTCTTTTCATATGTCCTTTATTTGTGAGCCTTTTAAACAGGTTGCTCAGCTGCTCCGGTTTTCTGGTAGTGATGTAGGCCGAGAGAGGAAAAGCCTATTACTCATCCACCTACCATTGTCTGTTAGCTGTTGCCATAAAGGTCTTACTTACAGTTCTAACTTCTAACCGAAACTTGTTACAGTACTTCTTTAAAAGCTAAATTATTTTCATTATAATTTAATCTTCCTGTACCTACATTATAAACTGCTTGTCCACACATACCGGTATCACCACTAAACCTAGATTTTAATACAGCAAATTTAACTATATTTCTATCAGGTTTTTCAGCTGCCATCATGTTTCTAGCAAACCCTACAATGTCAAAACTTATTTGTTTAATTGATCCAGACCCTTTAATAGAATCTAAATTAGGCATAACACCTTCCTCAAATGACTTACCTTCCCCAGAACTTTTTCTTAAATGAGAAATTAAAGTTAAATGAATATTATACCTTTTAACTATTTTTAATAAAGATGACATGACTTTATCAACAGCTTCATTACCTGTTGCACCATCAACACCTTCACTAACAGCAATTGTTATATGATCAAGTATTAAATAATTACAACCTAAAGCTGCTAAATATTCAATCCTATCTAATAAAGAATTATCAGCTACAGATCCTTGGTGATCTAATAATATTAATCTTTCATCACCAAATACTTTTTCATAACCAACCCTAGCTTCTTCATCACTAACATCACCAGGCATCCTAATATTTTTATTAATAGACATACCAATTAATTTAGTAGCTGTATCACCAATAGATTCCTCTAATGATATTAAGCCAACCTTATCTTCAGTTTTATCTAATAAATTTAATATTGTTTCTTTAACAACAGTAGATTTACCTGAACCTGTACCAGATGTAAATAAAGTAATTTCACCTAATCTCATACCAAACAATTTATCATTTAAACCTTTTAAACAATCCGGATAAGCAATTGATTTAACTTCAGATCTTTCTTTAAATGCTTGCCAAATCTTTTCACCTGAGACAAAATTGTCAGGCTTATAAGTTTTAGCACTCCATATATCAGCTAAGTATGCTTCAGATTGTTCTTTACATAAAGCTTCATTAGCATCTTTGTGTATATTATTTACAATATGTGCTTTACCAGGCTTAATAACATGTGCTACATCTATAGCAGATTCAATACCATGCTCATCATTATCAAATGCTAAAAATACTTTTTCATATTTATTTACAAATTCTAAATTAGATGCAATATTTCTTCTAGCACTTTGGGCTCCATTAACAATTGATACAACATCAAATTGAGCCTTAGCTTTTGTAAGCATTTCTAATATTGATAAACAATCTACTTCACCTTCAGTAATAACTAAGTTTTTTCTTTTACCGCTATTACATTGGTTAAATAACTCAGGTACATCTGCTTTACCAATTGATCTAAAATCCTTGGTAGCTACTATTCTTTTCTTGTATGCTTTAACTTTTTTATTAACAGTTATAGGGTAAAAATGACTAATAATATTTCTATTTTCATCATACTCTACTTTAACACCAGCATTATATAAAACCTTTTTAGATATATTTCTAAAACCATCTACTGGTAAATTAGCTATTTCATCTAAAGTTAAATGTGATTGTACTACACTAAATTCTACCTCTGTATCTTCTGTTCCGCTTGGTTTAGTTTTTTTACAACTAAAACAATATGTACTACCATCTGAATAAACAGCATTTGCATCTGAAGATCCACAAGGCTCACAACTTGTATGTTTTATAAACGATGTTTCTTTACCCATATACTTCCTCTCTTGTTATTTTATATCTTTTTGTTGCCCATTTAACGAACTTCTTAATATCTTTACCAGTAGCAGAGGTCATCATACAATTTGCTATATTTGAAACAAATTCTACATTACCACGTACATAACCTAATCTTGGATTTATTCTATCTAATGTTGGACTTAATCTACCTAAGGATATATTAGATCTTTTCATTTTATATCCAAGAATAGGACATGAATAAGTCTTTGGAAAAATAGATTCTAAATAATCAGAAGTTAAATTAAATGCTAAATTTTTAATTTTAGCTCGCCTTTTAGAAGCTTTACAAGCTGTAACAGCAATACCCCTAATAGATTTATTATACTTCTTCTGATTAAATGCCATTAATATAACCCTTCCAATAATTAATAGTCCAGTTATCATCAAGTTTTTTTAATAAAAATAACATTTTACCCATAACCTCTAATCTATTTCTGTGGTCTTGACCATAATGTTTTTTATATGCATTAACAATTGACTCAAATTGTTCTTTTATGTTTTTATCTTTTAATATTCTACCTGCTTTAACTTTACCAACACCTTCAATACCTGGTATATTATCAACAGTATCACCTGTTAATAATTGCTCATGAAAAAACTCAATAGCATCAATTGTAGATACAGCAATTAAATTATTATACATTAAATTATAAAATAAACCACCAATTGTTTTTAAATCCTTATCAATTGTAATTAACATATATAATTGATTTTGTTTTATATATTCATTAGCTTCAATAGATATTGTATCATCCGCTTCCAAGCCATCATGCATTATAGGTTTATATTTTTCAATTATATAATCTTTTAATGCCCTAAATTGAGGTGGCTTATCTTTTCTCTTACCTTTATAAACAGTATAAGGTTGTTTTATTTCTTTTCTAAAATTACCCTTACCTGATACATGCAAAGAATATTCTTGACATGCTGTTTCTCTTTTTATTGCCTCTAATACAATATCAAAAGCATCATTTGGTTTTATATTATCTTTTTCTGATTTATTAATAGCTCTGTAAATTAATACATCACCATCAATTAATCCTATTACTTTATTAGTGCGTTTCATACCAATTATTCCCTTCTTTAGCATCACCTGCCATTTGAATATTTAAGCTTAATTCCTTAGTAATAAAATCACCAAAAGAATAACTTAGTATTTCTTTAACTCTTATTATATTTTGTGGTTTAGTTTGTACCTGTACTTCATCATGTATTAAACCTAACATATCAACATCTAATTTTTCTTCTTTAAACATTTTAAAAGCATTAACTACTGCAGACTTAACTGTAATAGCTTCAAATGCTTGTAATAAATAATTTAATAACTTAAATGAAGATTCCGCATAAACTTTACGGCCATCTAATGCTGGTACAAAACCTATACCCATTTTATTTTGTGTTTGATAAAAAAATTTATTTAATCTAAGATTTAATTCTTTTAATCCAGGAAAGGCAACATATAATTTACCTTTAACTTCTCTACCCTTTTCTAAATCTTCAATTCCAGTAACCATTTTACCTAACTTAGCAAAACCTGCTCCAAAAATTGTAGCATACAATAAACTTTTAGCTAATTGTCTTGTAACACCTACAATATCAGCTGTTCTTTGATGTATGTCACCGTTTAAAACATGTTCACTTATATCTTTACTATTTAAATAATGACATAAAGCTCTAATTTGATTACCTGCACTATCACAGCCAACCATAACTTTATTAGTATCAGCTACAAATAATTCTCTCATTTCTTTACCAAAAAAACTATTTACATTAGGTACATTAACAATTTTTGAATGCCTTTGTCTAAATGTAGGAGTTCCAATATTAAATGCTTCAACAAATACTCTATTATCATTTGCTTCAGCTAATTCAATCCAACCCTTAATTACAGAATGTCTTGATCTTAAACTATAATAATGTAATATTTGTTTACCAAAGTCACCTTTAATTGTATGTATACTATCTTCAGTTATTTTAGGTTCACCCTTTGGTGTAAATTGTGTAGGTTTCCAACCACTGTCTAATAACATACCTCTAACTTGTTCCATATTACCAAGGTCAGCTTCTATCATTTGAAACCTTTGGAATGTTTTCTTAGGATCCCATTTATCAGTATCAGTTTGTTTAATTTCTGTACCTAAAAATTGAGATAACATTCTTGCACTAACAGAACTAAGTCTACCATCTTGTATATATTTAGCTGTTTTGGGCTCCTTATCTATAAAAACTTTTCTAGGTTTTAAAGTAGGATTAACTTTGTCTTCAATTATTTTCATTTCAGACGTTAAATAATTATAATGTTTTTTAGCTAAAGATATATTAAACTTCCATTTATATTTAACTTGATTAGAACATAACTCAGCTATAGCATGCTCAGTTTGTAATGCCTTTTTATATGAAGGTCTATTTACTATAAGAGCTTGTGCTTCATTAACCACATATTTATAAACCTTATGATTTAAATTAACATCTTGAATAGCATATGTTTTCATCTCTGGGCTATATTTTAAAAAGTCTGGGCTTTCACCTTTGGCATCTCCTAATATAATACCAAAGTTTTTTAAACTATGTTTACCTTCTCTTCTCCAATTATTCATTTGACTAATAATCATTGTATCAATCATCTTAATTGATGTAGGTGGTATCCAGTTTAATAATTTGTGCATTACCACATTGTCATATCCAATAATATTATGACCAATTAATACTGTTGCTTTATTTAAATAAGGTATTAATTCATTTAAAGGTTTACTATTACCATCATAATCACTAAATGTTATTACTTCATTAGTTTCAATATTTTTAGTAACAACTAACCAAATAGTATCTACTGTATCTACTAAACCATTTGTTTCAATATCATATATTATTTTCATATTTTAATTTTTCCTTAAAAAAGTTATATACTTTTGCATAAAGCATTTCTTGTGAATTATTATTATCAAATATATATTGTAATGTTACATCATCTAAAGCATGTTCAGATCTATGTTCATCACCATTATATCCTGGTCTTTTAACACCAACACAAAAACCATATTGTTGAACCATATCTAATTCATTTTTAAACCTTACATCAGGTATAACAATATTTTGTTTTACGCTTTTAATTTTACTTTCTAATACTTTAACCCATATGTCTTTATGTAATTCATCTCTAAATGCCATACCAATTTTTTGCATCATATCTCTTGGAGATAAATAAAACCAACCAGGTAAAGATTCCTCTCTAAATTCTCTTTCACCACCATCACCAGATAATATTGCTTTATCAATACCAAATGTACTATGTACAATATCTTTAATTGGTTGTGCAAATGACATTTTTTCAAATCCAAAACTTGTTTGTAATACATTTGCTATTGTATCTTTTCCTGAACCCTTATATCCTGCAATTCCTATTATCATATTTATTTTCCTTCCACACAAGTATGAGCTTGTATAAGTTTATTTTTATAAGTATAATGACCCCACGATTCAAAACTACCTGCTTTATAATTTTCATTATCTTTCCAAACAACTACTTTATAAAAAGCATCATCACAAAACTGATCAATATTAACCTTAACATTTACTTGACCAACTTCTCCTGTAGTAAACCATAATATTAATATAAATGTTTTCATAATTAATGTACTGTTTCAACCTTTTTAATTGTATATAAATAATTACAAGGATAATATTTTCTAAAATCCTCATCTATTAAGGCCTCTTCAAAAATAACTTCTAAATCCTCTTCCTCTAATCCTTTTAAATCTAATATAATACCAATGGTAATAATTATTTCTATTTTGCCAGTTTCATTACTAACTAAACCAACTTTTTTACCCTCTAATGGTACATGGTAACTTCTAATTTCAGATTTCTTTTTACCTGACTTAATTAGATCTAACCATTTCTTATCAATATTGAATGTGTGCATTTTAAACATATTTTCTAACATAATTTCCCTTCTGTAAGGCATAGACTTTAGCTGGGTAATTAAACCCAGCCAAAATAAATGCTAACTTAAATTACGTCTTTATCTGTATCAATAGCAGCAAATTCTAATTTATCTGCACTTTGATATTCAACCAGTTCCGTAATTTGTAAGGCTAACAACTGAGTTGATATACCTTTTTTACCCATATATTCATATGGTTTAAACTTAATTTGAACATTACCTTTCGATCCATTTCCAATATTACTTGTGTCAAGTATCGGCTGTAATGATTTATCAACAACAGGTGGTGGTGAAGTATTTGATTTACCGTCTGCATCAGAATAAATCTTCTTTTTTAATCCAACACTATAAACAACAGCACCATTTTCTTCTGCTGGTTTTATATTTAATCCAGCCTTTTTCCAAGTTTCAGCTTGAACCTTATCAGCAGTTTTTACAGTAACTGAATATTGAGGTGAAGCTTTATCATAACCCATATCTGGATTTTTAGGATCTAATTTGACCCAGCTTAAATTAACATCATTTAATAACATATTTATTTTCCTTTATTTAGGTCTTCGACCTTGTTTATTATATTTCTTATAACTTCGTTTTTCATCTTTATTTAAAGACTTTTTATGAGTCCTAACCCTTTTCTTTGGTTGTCCCCGATCCACAAAGCTTTTCATCTTTTTTGCCATGGTTACATTCTCCGTCACATGGACCACAGTTTATACACAAACAATTACATGCAAACTGGTCCGGTTTAGTTGTATTTTTACATTCCTCACAATAATAATTATCCCGCATTATATCCTCCTATATTAATAATTAATCTATTTATAAAGCCAATACATTAGGAGGATTAAAAACATATTGGCTATAAAAATAGACTAATTAATTTATTGATTGTAGGTTCTCTGTAAGGTATAGAAATAGGAATATATTCATATAACTATAGATACTATTTATATATTATATACATATAGTAAGAGATTAGTTTTTTTGTTTTTTGTTCTCTGTAAGGTATAGAAATAGGATTTTCAAAATCTATACCTTACAGAAGGATCAGATTTCAAATCAATCGCAGAAAAAACCTAAATATATCCATTTTCGTAGTGATTATTTAGCTATATAATATGTATACAATTATCGGCCTAGTTATATAAGGAAACTAATTGCTATTTAATTCATTATATAGCTTTAATTATTGTGCTTTTGTTGTATAAATATGGATAGTTAATTAATTCATTTATTTTTTAATTATCTTTTTAGTTCAGAATCTACAAAGTAAAAAACATAAAAATTCAGCGGGTATATTAAAATACCAGTAACATGGGGCTACACCGCAACTTTAAGGGTTCAGGGGATCTAATAATTCCTATTGGAATATCAACCGAGTAGAAATTCCTGGCTAAGGGTATAATTTATCTGTATTAGCTAAGTTGATATAAAAACCATCCAATAGTTCTAAATAGATCACAATTACAAATTATAACCACCTAATTTTTTAGATGGTTTTTATTTATAATTAACAACGGAGGATAATAATATGGCTACTAAAATGTCGGTAAGAAAAGAATATTTAGAATATATAATAATTAGACCAACAAACGGTTTATCTTTAGATCAAATTGGTACTTTAATTCTTATGTGGTATGCAGATGATTATGATTATAATACTCATAAAATTGTTACAACAGATAATATTGGTCCTTTCTTTACTAAGTATAATACTTGGAATAAAATTATGTCTAGAGTTAAAGATGTACTTTTAGATGAAGGAATGAGTAGATTAGATTATGCTTGGGAAAATATTGAAGCATATGATTTACAATTAGCAAAAGTTAAGGAAAGATTACAAGCTTTTAATTCTTGGATTGGAACTAAACAAAAGGATCTATAATGAAAATACAAATACAAAATATTCAAAGGGCAAAAGATACTGTTTTAAGCAGTTCATTTTATCCAATGGATGAGAAATTTGATATAATTAGACACAAATATACTAATTATGATCAATTGGCTTTAAAATTAGAAGTTGATTTTAAAAATGAAAGAATGAAAAGAACAGTTTTGTACAAAAAATTAGTTACAGAAACTGCTTTAGAAATTGCTAAAGTTTTTCCTTCTTTATTTGAAGCAAGTAAAAGATGGTACGTTAAAAAAGTAAATTAAATCTGTAGGAGGATAAATATGTCAATTAATAAAGATATAATAAAACAAGTTAAAGTAATTGCAAATAAACATTCTATTAATATTAGTAAATTTACAGATACTGATATAGAAGAATTTTTAAATGTATTTTCTAAAGCAATTAAAAAAGTAAATAAAAAAAAACAAGATGAAAGTCCAGCATTTCCATCTTACAATAAAATATCAGTGGAGGATTAAATGAGAAATAGAATATATAACCAAGAGCAAATAGTTGGTTTTATAAAAGAAGCTTTGGAAGAATTTACTCACATAATTGATAGTAAATATATTACAAAGTCAGAATTTACTAAGTTTAATAAATTCTTTAAAAATCTTTTAAGACAAACTAAAAAGAAAAAGAACCCTTACTATTATCCAAAATATAATGGAGAGGTTTCTAATGATGAGTTTTATTATACTTATCCAGCATTTCATACTTATGAAGATGCTAAATGTATAGGTAGACTTATTACTTTAAATATAGAAAACGTTCCTGATTTAGATTTAAAGGCAATTTATAGACAGTTCCCTTTATTAATTGAAAATCATGAACTATTAATTAGTCTTAAACCTAATATTAAGCCAGGTAGAAGACCAAAGGATCTTGAAAAAGATTATGAAGCGGAAAGGATTAGAAAAGCCGCTTTAGAAAATAAAGCAACTTGTGGTATTTGTCACAATTACTGGGAATTAGTTGATATGGATAATAAAAAAGATATTATTGCAGATCATGGTTTCACTTTAGGTTATGGACAAAGAAACAATGTTTGTTTTGGAGCAAGGTTTAAGTCTTGGGAAAAATCACCTGAGTCTAAAATCCAATATGTTAAAGTAATGTTAAAGCCAACACTTAAGGAAGTTTTAAATTCAAAACCTTCTCAAGCAACTGTTGATGCTTTAATTAAAATGATGGAAAGATATAAAGTTAATATGGATAATTATTATAAATTATCATCTCATGTTAGGTATGATACTAAACCACCTGAGTCTCCTGAGTATTTATTACCAGGACAACAGATTGGTTACAAATTATCTAAGGTTAGAAATATTAACTTATCTTTAATAACTGAAGCATGGTATGAATACAAATCTTTATTAGAAAATAAAATAAATAGATTTGAAAAACAAATAGCGGGGTGGGTGTTAAAACTTACTCCGAAAGAAGGTATAAATAACATCGATCAATATAGTAAAAACATTAATGCACTTGTTGATAGTATAACGGAGGTATAAATAATGAGAATAACTAAAAAAAATAATAAAAGAATAGAACATGTTCAAAAAGGTTTAAAAGCAGACCCTTTAAGAAATAAAAGACCGCTTAAAGAGTTTGCTGAATTAGCAAACCTTATTGGAGAGCAATTTGATGATATGACTACATTTAAAATTAAACAGGAGCAGGTATGTTTAAGCCTGATATAATTAAAATGACAAATATGAAAGATAATTTACCACCTTGTCCAGCAATTTTTGATAAAGAGGAATTAATTAAAAATATGAACAGGGACTTGGAAGGTGAAAGAGCTGGTCCAGTTGCACTTAAGATTTTAGATATAAAAAATCCTAGAAGAACTTGGATCCGTTATGAATATCATTTGGATGTTAGTTATAATACATCAACAAATGAAAAGGCCTATATTGTAATGCCTAATAATTATTTTGATGATAAGAGTTACCCTCTAGGATTTGAAGAACAATTATACAATAGGTTAGCAAGGGTACAACTATCAATTAACAAAGGAGTATAAATGAGCTATAATTTTAAATTGACTATATTTGCAATAATTACTATAATATTAGGAAATGGATTAGCTAATTATGTTTATTGGTAGGATAATAATAATATGTTTATTAATTACTGGTTGTAGTAATTATAAATATGATCCAAGATTTACAATCATAAAACAAATAATAAAAATAGGAGGTAAAAATGAATAAAACAATTATGTTAATAACAATATCTATTTTGTTATTACAAGGTTGTGCTAAATATGTACCAGTGGTTGATACAAAAGGTAAAGCAAGATTTGAAACATCTAATGCTTCTGAAATTTCAGATGATCTTTTACATTGTTCACATTTAGCAAAAGAAAACAGTACACTTTTAGGTAATATTAATTATTGGCTTGCAAGTAAAGAAGGTCATAATCAATATGCTGATATATATAAAAAATGTATGACAGGGCGTAACCACCAAATATTAAAATAACATAGGAGTATAATAATGACAATACTAAAAAGTAAAGTTAATACTGATGCTATTACAGACCAAGTAAGTTTAGCATCAGACTTTGAGTGGACAGGAGAAAATACATTTACTGTTCCAGAAGTTACATTACCTAAGGATTTTACAATAGGTGTTATAACTGGACCAAGTGGTACTGGTAAATCATCTATATTAAAAGCATTAGGTAGAACAGAAAAAACTGTAGTATGGGATCCTAATAAAGCAGTTTGTTCTCATTTTAGTTCTTTTGAAGAAGCATCAGAAAAACTAGGAGCCGTTGCTTTAAATAGTATACCTGATATATTAAAACCATATCATACATTAAGTACTGGACAAAAAGCCAGAGCAGATGTTGCAAGGGTTTTAGAATCTGGTGCTACCATAGATGAGTTTACTTCAACAGTAGATAGGAACGTTGGTAAAGCTATGGCTAATAGCATAAGAAAATATGTAGATAGAAAAGGTCTTAAAGATATATTATTAGTATCTTGTCACAGAGACTTTATTGAATATGCAACTCCTGATTTTACATTTGATACAAAGAGTTGCACTATGCAGCTAGGGAGGTCGGCCAGGAGAAGACCAGCAATTGAGCTATCCATTGTTAAAGCCAACAAAGAGTCTTGGCAAGTATTTAAAAGCCATCATTACTTAACTGGTTCAATACCTAATAATACTCCACATGCTTATTTGTATTATTGGGGTAAGGAATTAATTGGTTTTGGAAGTTTAAATGCTTTTCCACATCCTAAATTAAAAGCCTGTATGAACATAGGTAGGGTGGTAGTGTTTCCAGACTTTCAAGGTCTTGGTTTTGGATATAAAATAATAGAAAACTTGGCTCAAATAGCTACTCATAATTATAGTTATACAACTAAAAGTTATGGTAGGTGTAAAATTGTTACAGCTATTCCAGCATTGCAGGGTAAATTAATGTCTTCCGAAGATTGGCAATTTATTAAGGGATCCGATGTTAGGAAAGAGCATAAGGAAACTGGGCGTAAGTTTGGTGGTTATGATGCAGCATATTATGAAAAACATTTAAAAAGAACAACAAAAGCTTTTCATTATGTTGGTCATAAAGGCTTTAAAGATATTACTCATTTAGTTGAAGATAAGTTAGCTGATGATAAGGGTAATATATTTAATGATATGCCACCTATGTCAATTAATAATAATAATTACCAAAAGGAAATATAAATGATAGTAATACCAACATGGTTACTATTTGTTTTAATTTTTTCAATTGTGATTCTATTTGTCTTTTATGAAGATTTATCAAAAAAGGTAAATAGAACTCAATTTGAACAATTACAAATAGGTATGATTGTTAATAAAAGTTTTATAGATATAACTAATGATATGGAACTAGTAAATAAAGGACTGGATCAAATGAATGAGGACTATGATAAAATCAAAAATAGATTATCTAAAATTAATAGTTGATAATACTGGAGAAAGTAAATTACAGACATTGTTAAAAAAGCAAGAAAGTTTAATTAAAAAGAAAATTTTTGCTCAAGAACAAATTAAGGGTATGAAAGCCTTAACTGTAATTTATGGAACAGAAATTATTAAAATAGAAGATGAATTATTGAAAATAACCAGGAGGAAAGAATATGTTGAAAGAACAGCTAAACAATTTAGAGACGCTGGGACCAATAGGAATAAAGATAAGAACTCAAATGGAAATGTTGTTTGATAAATTATCTAATAAAACTGATAGTAATAGAAAACCAGATGTTGTAACAGTTATTAATAATAATAAAATTGACTTTAATATTGCAATACAATTATCACATTCAATGATAGCTACTGGTGTATCTGAAGGTCAGAACTTAACACAATTAGCAATTGCCATTGGTGATAGAATATTTAGTTATTATAATATTAGTAAAAAATCATCAATTGCTTTAAAGTTAGGTGTATTTATTATCAATTCATATAGCATATTATTTATGGTGGTAGTAAAATTAATAAGAGAATATTATCAACATAATAAAGTTAAAACTGTTTATAAAGTTTATGCTGGTAAAAATAGAAATGATCTTAGAAAATTAGTAAAAGAGTTTGCTGAAGTTTCAGATCCTTACAAACCGTTATTAACTAAGGCTCCAGATTGGAAGTTTGGTACAGTAACAATAGACAATGGTGAAGAAATTAAATTGATTAAAAATGTTAATAAAGATACATTAGCAAAAATTAATGAATATAATACTCCTATTGTTTTAAATGCAGTAAATAAAAAACAAGCCATAGGTTATTATGTTAAACCTGAAGTATTTAATGTTTATAAATGGGCATTAAAAACTAACCAAGATTGTTTTGAACATAATTCTGTTAAAACAATTTCTAAAGAAAGAGCATTGGCTAAGAAAAGAGAGGCTGAGCAAGTTTTAAATGCAACTAAGCCTTATGTTGGTACTGTATTTTATCAACAATATCAAGCAGATAACAGGGGAAGGTTATATCCATTGTCAGCTTATTTGAATGAATTAAACTCAGATAATGCTAAGGGTATGCTTACATTTGCAGAAGGTAAACCACTTGGCTTAACTGGATTAAATCAGTTATATCATCATATAGCTAATATGTATGGTGAGGATAAATTGCCCCATGAAGACAAAGTTAAATTTGTAGAAAATAATTATTATGACTTTGTTAAATGTGGTAAGGATCCTTATACAGCTAAACGTTGGATGGAAGCAGAAGAGCCTTTTCAATTCTTATCATCTGTTATTGAATTAGCGGAACTTGATAAACATTTTGTTGATATTAAAAGTGTTGAAACTTTTGTATCTCATACAATTTGTTACAGAGATGGTTCTAATAATGGCTTACAATGGTTGTTTAGTTTAGCTAAGGATGATAAAAATGCTCATTTGGTTAATGTAGCTAAAAGTAATGATAATAAACCAGGTGATATGTATTCCCATGTAGCAGTTTCTGTTGTGGATAAAATGCATAAAGAAGCAGAAAAAGCAGATGACTTAGCTTTGGAATATTACAATTTATATTTTAAAGGCATAGAAAAACTTAGGAATAAGTTTAGAATTGCTGAATTAAATAGTGATACAAAAGCAGAGTTATATAAAAAACTAATAAGATGGTATCAAAGAAGATATAAAAGTCAACTTAAATTAACTGATATTATTTATTGGGATAAGTCTAAGTTTACTGTTAAGGAGTGGAGAAAAATAGTAAAAAGAAATGTTATGACTTATGGTTATAGCGCAACAAAGCAAGGTATGGGTGAGCAAATAATACAAGATACTAGAGATATAGATAATGTATATTTGAGTAACAAACAACACAGTGCGGCTAGGGCTTTGGGCGCTCTTGTTTATTTAACTATTGAACAAGAATTTCCTATGGTTTCTGAAACTATGAAGTTGTTTAAAGACAATTGTGAAAAATATATGAAGGATACTGGAAGACAATATTCTCATAAAACATTAATTAGCAATTTTCCTTTTACACAAAAATATGTTAAATATAAAAGAGGTATTGTGTTTGTTCACGATGGTTTATATGTACAAAATGCAGATAAATCTTACAAATGGGATTATCAATTAGAGTTAATTATAAAAACAGAACTAGCTGTACAAAACATTAGTAAAGCTAAGGCTGGAATAAGTCCTAATACAATTCATAATTTGGACTCATTACATTTAATGCTTGTAATTGATAAATGCAACTTTGATATAGTATCAGCACATGATAGTTATGGTTCACATGCTTGTAATGTAGTTGATATGCAAAAATGTATCAGGGAGCAATTTAAATATATCATAGACCAGGATCCTCTTGAACATATATTAAAAGAAACAGGAAACTTGGTACCTATGATTCAACGTGGCAATTTAGATAGCAGTGAAATATTGCAATCTGAATTTGCCTTTGCTTAAAAGGAGTAATAATAAATGGATAAATATATATATAAGACATTAGAAATAATTGGAGATGCTTGGCAATGGTCATTTGACTTTGTTGATAGCCATACAGTTGAGGTTACATGGTTCGTTATAGGTGTAATATCAATATTAGCAATTCAATTTATATTTTAATGGCTATGATAAATAATAAAAGGGGTAATTTTTTAGTAATTGTTAAAGATAACAATATTGAAAAAGCTATCCGTAAAATGAAGACTAAAAGTACTAAACTTAATATAATGAAAACATATAGGGATAGACAAAGATATGAAAAACCAAGTGAAGTAAGGATTAGAAAAGAAAAGGAAGGTAGAATTAACCTTTATAAAGCCAAGAAAAAACGAGAACAAGAAGCATAGGCATATAAGGCTAATTCAAATTCTATGTCTTACAGAAAACAAAAAAAAAAAAATAAGCCCATCTATATACTATAGGATCTATTGAACTCTAAGTAGACCAATAGTATATAGATAATATATATATAGATATATAAATATATAATAAGACCCTTATTCTAGGGCATTTTCAATAATCAAATCAAATTCTATACCTTACAGTACACAGTGCCGACTTCGGTATTATGTGTCAATTAAATTAAGTATATATAGGATAAATTTATGGCTGGAAAAGGTGGAGCAAGACCTGGTGCCGGTAGACCTCCAAAGTCTACTGTTGCAAAAAGTAGCATAGATAAATCAAGTATAGAAAAATTAAAAAAATTAAATATAGATCCTATTGACATATTAGTCAAGGAACTATCTAAACTTAAAGGCAAAGATGACTTTAGGTCCCAAAATTTAAGGGTACGAATAGCTGAAAAGTTAATTGAGTATTCTTATACAAAACAACCTGTTGGTCAGGCTAATATGCAATTGAACAATGTTCCGGTACTCACCATAGTGCAAAAAAGCGACCCACAGGTTAAACCCGTTATAGAGTTAAAAGATAGTGAAGCAGAAATAATAATCCAAAGGCCAGTAAATGAAACCTAAACTTACTGAGAAAGTATATAAGGTATACGTTACGTACTATACTGATGGTTCATATTACATTGGGTTTACAGGTAAATCTGGATCTGCATTAGCTTCTTATTTTGGTAGTAATACTATCAAAGATAAGTTGGTAAGCCATAAAGAAATTGTTTGGACTTCTAAGTCTAAGGCAACAACTAAACTTTTTGAGCTTCTTTTACAATTATGTAGATTACATTCCCCTAAGTGCGTAAATATCATGTTAAATGTTAGGGTAAGAAAAGATCACTTAAAAGGCTTACCAAAATACAAAATAAAATTTGAAGAAAATAAATTTAATAATATAGAGATAAATAATGAATAATAAATTAATAGAACAATTAAAAGAACAATTAAAAATTGATGAAGGTGTAAAATATGAAGTTTATACAGATCACTTAGGCTATGCCACTTTTGGTATTGGTCATTTAATTACAACGGCTGATGAAGAATATAACTGGCCTATTGGAACTAAAGTAAGTGAAGAAAGAGTAAATGAAGTATTTCTAAAAGATGTACAAACATTTATTAAGGAAACACAAAAGGTATTCCCAGACTTAATTAATAAGCCTGATAATATTCAAGTGGTTCTTGTTAATATGTGTTTTAATTTAGGTGCTCCAAGGTTAAATAAATTTATAAAGTTTATAACTGCAATTAATGATGAACAATGGATTGAAGCTGCTGTTGAAATGATGGATAGTAATTGGGCAAACCAAGTTGGTCCAAGGGCTATAAGATTAAGACAAACAGTTTTAGATCAACAAATATAAAATATATGGATCATAAAATAGAACTTTTCGACTTTCAACAGGAAGTTTTAATTGATCCTGCTAGGTTTAAGGTAATGGCAAGTGGACGTAGGGTAGGTAAATCTTACTTAGCTTGTGTTGCTGCATATCAACATTGTTTAGAAGAGCCTGGAAGAAGAGCTATAATTATTGGTCCAACTGTATCAATGATAAGAGAAAGTATTTGGACAACATTAAAGAGCCTAGTTCATAGAGATCATATGGTAGGTTTTCCAAGAGAAATAGATTTAGAAATTAGATTTATTAATGGTTCAAAAATTACTTTAAAAGGTTTTGATAGACCAGATGCTTTAAGAGGTATATCTCCATCACCTACATTTATTGTACTTGATGAGTTTGCTTATATTAAACAAAATGCCTTTACTGAAGTTATATTACCTATGACATCAGATCCACAAAGAAAGGCTAAAGTATTTGTAATAAGTACACCCAAAGGTATTACCAATGACTTTTATAAGTTATGGGTAAGGGGTCAAGAAGATAAAACTGGCTTATGGAAGTCTTGGCAGTTTACTGCTGAGTCTGTACGACCAGATATGAAAGAAGAGTTAGACCTTGCAAGATCCACTATGGATGAAAAAAGCTTTAACCAAGAATATTGTGCTACATTTAATAATACAGGAGATAGTGTATTTTACAACTTTAACCGTAATGTTAATGTAACAGAAAATTTATTACCAATTGAACCAGGTGAGCCAATACATATAAGCATTGACTTTAATGTTAAGATAATGGCTTCAACTGTATGGTGCCACCGTGGTAACCAATTGCATGCCATGGACGAGTTTTATGGTAATGCTGATACATATCAATTAATTAGATCTATAAAAGGTAGATATAAGAATAGAGATATAACATGTTACCCAGATGCTTCCGGTAGGGCAATGAAAACCTCGGCTGCTACTGGTACAACAGATTTTAGTATTTTAAGAAATGCTGGCTTTAAGGTGTTAGCTAGGTCAAAGCAACCACCTATAATAGACAGTGTTAATAGTGTAAATGCTTTATTAAAAGATGCCAATGGTAACAGCAGGTTATACTTTAATAAGCAAACAACTCCAAGGACAATTGCCTCAATTGAGACAACCACTTGGAAGGCAGGTTTTACTACTGGTATGGACAATGCAATTATAGACAAATCAAAAGGTGTTGAACACTTTTCTGATGGTATAAGATATATAAGTGAGTTTCTATATCCAATAGGTAAACACAAACCACAAGTTATCCGTGATAGGGCGTGGTCGTTTTAGTTTGTAACTAAACAATCAATATAATATAATAAAGTTAATCAATGGTAGTCGTAATCAAATGGCACTAAACCATTGGTGTTTAAGGCTTATATAAATTTTTGTGGTCCGATAACAATTCATTCGGTCCGAGCTTTTTCAATTTTAAAGCCCAAAGCCCAGTAAAAACTATATTTACCAAGGTAGGCGTGGCTGTACGACTGTAGCGTTTTCAATTGCTATAGAATTGTCTGGACTGATTGAGCTTGCGGGGCGTATGGGCGGCTGGGCTAGGGGGCTAGATCCCCTTTTTGGCCTAGACTAGGGTGGCCAATCGCACTTTGACGAACACCAATTTCTTTTGATCTTGGATCGGCCAAATCAAAAATTATTTTATTAATCCCGAGCCAAATGTTTTGGTTCATCTTAATGTTTAAGGAAAAAAACACATAATGTCAATTACATATAAAAACAGCTCGATAGTTAAATCATCGACAGCTGCAAGAGGACCTGGGTATCCTAATGATGAATACCTAAGTCAAGTAAATGAATGGAAACGAAACAGAGCAGTTATTCAAGGTCCAAGTTATACAAAAGACTTTGATACTGTACCTTCAAGCGATAATTTATTATTACCGTTTAACCCAACAATGACTCAAGCTCAATATGATTTTTATAAAGCTGAAGCTGAGGTACCTGGTGTATCTAGTGAATTTTGTAAAATGATAATTGGTGGTTTATTAAGAAAACAACCAATGCTAGAGCTCAAAGGGGCTCCGGAGGGAGCTAAACAATGGATATTAGAAGATATTGGTTCAGATAAATCAAATTTAATATCATTTTTGTCTGCTGCTTTGTGGGAAGAGTTACAAACAAGCCGTGCATTTATTCAAATAGACTTTCCAATTGTTGATTTAGAAAATTTATCACCTGAAGAAAGAAAAGAAGTTAAACCATACCCAATATTACACACAGCTGAAAATATTGTTAATTGGTCTACTTCAGTAAACTATAAAGGTCAAGTAAAGTTAGATCAAATAATTACTAGATACTTTACAACTCAATATGATCAAAATAGTCCATATCATCCTAAATATTTAGATACTGTACAAGTACATAGATTAGATGAAGATGGTTTATATGTTATTGACACATTTTATAGAGCAACCTCTGATACGCCTTCATTTATTGATGGTGGAGTTGATTATGCATTTGATCAATTATCAGATGATTGGGTTTTATCATCAACAAATAGCAATTTATTTAAAAACGGTGAAAGATTAAATATAATTCCTTTTTACCCTTTAAATGGTTCAATTGATACAGTTGATCCTTTAATGACTGTTATTGTTAATAGAGAAATTGCTTTATATAATAAAATTTCAAGAAGAAACCACTTATTATATTTAAGTGCAACTTATACACCTGTTGTTAAATCTGATTCATTAACAGAATCCGAAAAATCTGAACTTGTTAAACAAGGATTAGGTACTTGGTTATTTGTTAATAAAGATGACACTGTTGAAACACTTCAAACACCTACTAATGCTTTAAAAGATATGGAAGCTGCTATATTAGGTGGTTATGATGAATTAACAAGAATAGGTGTTAAAATGTTAAGCCTAGAGCCCAGTAATTCCGATTCATCTGGCGTTGCTTTAAGTTTAAGAAATGCTTCACAAAATGCTGCTTTGGCAAGTTTAAATGCTAAAATATCAGAAAGCATGAAAAAAATAATTAAAGAAATGATTAATTGGAGATATGACACTAATATCGGCGAACAAGATATAAGATTTAATCTATCATCTGACTTTAATGCTACACCAAGAGGTAGCGATTGGATGAGATTAATTACTGAATGGTATCAAAATGGATTAATTCCAAGATCAACATTCTTAGAAGTTGCTAAAAATAATGATGCAATTCCTACGGATTATGATGATATTAAAGGTAATGATGAAATATCTAACGATGATAAAATTGTTTCTCCAAGAGAACAATATCAACAAGAACTAAATGTTATTCAAACCGGTACTGATACTGTACCTGAATAATATAATAATTAAAATGTCCCTTTGTTTAAAAAGCAAGGGGACTTTATAAAGGACTTATGGAATTATAATGATTAATAACGAAACAATAGTTACTGCAAGTTTATTTGGTATATCTGCAGGCATAACTACATCATCCATGTTTGCTATATTAATTGGAGCGGTAACCGTCGGGGTTGTTCAACCATTTTTTAGAGTATTATGGACTAAAAAACTAAATGAAGTTAAAAAATGTCCAAAATGTAGTAAAAAGAAAAAGAAATGAATATAGCAGAATTATTTAAAAAGAATTTTGTCTTAATACCGGTTATAGCTTCTGTATTATTTGGAACATTTACTGGTGTTAAATATATTATTAACTTAACTGATACTATTAATGGAAATAAAACAGCCATTACAAAAATATTAGCTGTTGAAGTAGTAGATCTTAGAAGAGATTTAAAAATTGAACAAGATAAAACAGCAGACTTAAAAATAAGACTATCATCTGCTGAGGCTACATGGCAAATGGCAGAAAATTTATATAGAACTTTAGCTGATCAAGTTAGAGAGCATAGTTATGATATTAAGGATTTAAATAGGTAACTATATGGAGATTTTTAATATGAATTACAAATTTACTACAATATTAATTACAATGATGGTTTTATTGGCTTTATTTGGTGGACCTGCACATAGTAGAAATGACTATTTAAATAATTATGGTAACAACTGTAGTTATGGAAGTATTGATTTATCTATTTCTGCAAATGAAACCGATCAAAGATATCGTATTCCAAGCAATAGTGATTATGATAATAATAGGCAAGAATTAAGATTATCATTTAGAAAAAATTTAGGTATAGCTAAAAAACAATGTGATGAGCAAAATAGAATAATAACTCACAATATGAAATTAATGCAACAACTTGAATTAAACAAAAATTGCCCAAGAGTTAATAGAGATACAACACTTCAATATAATTCTAATTTTAAAGAATTAGTAGCTTATTGTAAAAATATTATAGGGGTTAAAGACAATAAACCTGATGATAATGGAAGTTACTGGGATACTATTAAAGACGATTATAAAAAAGAAAATCCAGATGTTAAAATAATGGGAGATAAGATTATAACTAATAAAAAGAAATTAGTAATACCAAAATATTTAACAGATGAGTTACCAATACCAACAAATTAACAATAAAGAATAAAAAAATTTTAAAATGAAATATATATTATATTCAAGTTTAGGAATATATTTGATATCAATAACAATACTTACTTTAAACACACTAATTTAAAAAACAACAAGGTATATAAATAATGATAATAGAAGATAGAGATAATTTACTGACAGATTTCGGTAAAACTACACTAAAGGATAGGTATTTGTTACCTGAAGAAAACAGTCCACAAGAAGCATTTTTAAGAGCGGCTAAAGCCTTTTCTGACAATGATGAAATGGCAAAAAGAATTTACGATTATTCATCTAAATTATGGTTTATGTATTCAACGCCGATATTAAGTAATGGTGGAACAGAGCGAGGTATGCCTATATCATGCTTTTTAAATTATGTAGGTGATAGCCGAGAAGGCTTAACTGATCATTATACTGAAAATGCTTGGTTAACATCTATTGGTGGCGGCATTGGCGGCTACTGGGGAGATATAAGAAGTGATGGAACTAAAACATCAGGTGGTTCTCAATCATCTGGAACTATTCCATTTTTAAAAGTAGTAGATGCAGAAATTATGGCATTTAGTCAAGGTAAAACTAGAAGAGGTAGTTATGCCGCATATATGAATGTATCACACCCTGAAATATTAGAATTTTTAGATATAAGAAAACCATCAGGTGGAGATATACATAGAAAATGTTTAAATTTACATCATGGAATAAATATTACTAATGATTTTATGGAACTTATAGAAAAATGTATAGCTGAACCTACTTATGATGATACTTGGAATTTAATAGATCCTCATACTATGGAAACAGTAAGAACTGTATCAGCTAGAGATTTGTGGCTTAAAATATTAGAAAATAGAGTAGCTACTGGTGAGCCATATATTTGTTTTATTGATCATATCAATGATGCATTACCCGAAACACAAAAGAAATTAGGTTTGTCTGTTAAACATTCAAATTTATGTACTGAAATTACTTTACCTACTGATGAAGATAGAACAGCAGTATGTTGTCTATCATCTGTTAATTTAGAAAAATATGATGAATGGAAAAATGATAAATTATTTATATCTGATGTAGTTAGATTTTTAGATAATACATTACAAAGTTTTATAGATAATGCTCCTGAACATGTAGCTAGAGCTAAATATAGTGCAACTCAAGAAAGATCTATTGGATTGGGTGCTATGGGTTTTCATGCTTATTTACAAAAAAATAATATTGTATTTGAATCTGTTTTAGCAAAATCTAAAAACAAGCAAATGTTTAAACATATAAAAACAGAAGCTGTTAAAGAATCTCAAAGGTTAGCTATAAAAAGAGGTGAAGCTCCGGATATGGAAGGCACTGGAATGAGAAATGCTCATTTACTTGCTGTTGCTCCTAATGCTTCAAGTTCAATTATTTGTGGGACTACTTCTCCAAGTGTTGAACCTTTTAGAGCTAATGCTTATGTTCAAAAGACTATGTCAGGTTCTTTTCTTGTTAAAAATAAATTTTTAGAAAAATTATTAGAAACAAAAGGTATTAACAACGAAAAAACATGGACTTCAATCCTTGGTAATCGTGGTTCAGTATTACACATTAAGGAATTATCAACTTGGGAAAAAGATGTATTTAAAACTGCTATTGAAATTAACCAAAGTTGGGTTATTGAACATGCAGCTGATAGACAAGAATTTATTTGTCAAGGTCAATCATTAAATATATTTGTACCTGCTGATGTTAATATTAAAGAGTTACATGATACGCATATGTTAGCTTGGAAGAAAAAATTAAAAACTTTATATTACTGTAGAAGTGAAGCAATTAAACGTGCTGAACTAGTAAGTAAAAAAGTTGAAAGAACAATAATACCTGAAGCTGAATGTTTAGCTTGTGAAGGTTAATAGAAAGATTAAAAAAAATGAGTTTATTTGATACTAGAAATCATTATAAGCCCTTCGATTATGGTTGGGCGTTTGAGGCATATGAAACAATGCAGAAGATGCATTGGCTTCCTAGTGAAGTACCATTGCATGAAGATGTAAGGGATTGGAATGAAAGATTAACTGAAGAAGAAAAAAATTTAATATCTCAAATATTAAAATTCTTTACTCAAGGTGATGTAGATATAGCACAAGCTTATTTGGATAGATATATTCCAAAGTTTAAATCTCCCGAAGTAAGAATGATGCTTGCATCTTTTGTTGCCTCTGAAGCTAATCATGTTCATAGTTATTCATTATTAAATGATACTATTGGTGAAACACAATTAACTAATTTTAAAGCATTTCAAGAATATAAAGAAATGTCTAATAAACATGCATACCTTTTTAAATCTAAGGGTAAAGGCACTCAAGGATTAATAAGAGATATTGCTTGTTTTTCTGCATTTGGAGAAGGTTTACAATTATTTGCATCATTTGTAATGCTTTTAAACTTTCAAAGATTTGGAAAAATGAAAGGTATGTGTCAAATTGTTACTTGGTCTATTAGAGATGAAACACATCATGTTGAATCAATGATTAAATTATTTCATACATTAGTAAAAGAAAATCCTGAAGTATGGACAGAAGAATTTAAAGCTGAATTATATCAAACATGTAGAGATATGGTTGAATTAGAAGATAAATTTATTGACTTAGCTTTTGAAATGGGTGGTATCCGTGGATTAAACCCTGAAGAAGTTAAACAATATATAAGGTATATTGCTGATAAAAGATTATTACAATTATCTTTAAAACCAAATTATAAAATTAAAGAAAACCCGTTAAGTTGGCTTGATTGGGTTATTAATGGTGTTGAACATACTAATTTCTTTGAAAATAGAGCTACTGAATATAGTAAAGGTTCAATAACTGGTAATTTGTGGGGATAAAATGAAATTTATTTTAACTATTTATATTTGCTCTGCTATTGCACAACAATGTGGAGAACCTATTGTAAAAAATACTGAATATAATAGTTGGAATGATTGTATAAAAGATGGTTATAATCAGTCAATGTTATTACTAGATAATTTTACAATTGATGAAATGAATAAATTTCAAACAATGACAAAGTTTACGTGTACTAAATCAATTAACAAAGGAGCTTAAAATGGCTTATAAAAGAAAAACAAGTGTTAAAAAAGTTGTAAGTAAAGGTAAAGCTAAACTTACTGCAAAACAAATGAAACTTCCAAAAGGTTTAAGAGATAAAATATTAGCTGCTAAAAGAAAAGGCAAATAATATGGCTTATGCAAAAAAGAAGTCTTATAAAAAGAAAAAAGAAGACGAACCTAAGAAAAAACGAAAAAGAAAAAGATAAATATATGATTATAAAAGATAAAGAAGTAGAAAATAAAGCTATTGTTATTAATAATAAAAGTTATTATGAAAACGATTTAAATGATAATATGAGAAACAGTTTAATTGCCTTAAATACGCAAAGAAATAATAAAGTAAGATTACAAATTGATGTTACTAATACTGATATTTTGATTGTACATCACTCTAAAATAATTGATGATGAACTTGCTAAAATCAAATCTATTGATTAAAGGAATAATAAATGTCTATAAATGATGATGTATATTCAAGAATGCTGAAACACCGTGCATTACTTACTCTTTACGAAAAGAGATTGGATCGTGAAATTGAAAAAATTTTAACGTCACACAAAATAAGGTTACAACGAATTGTAGCATTATCTGGTCAAACAAATATAAATAGTTTAACTAGAAAAGTAAATACTGAAATTCGTTTAACTTATAAAAAAATATATAAAGATGGTATTAGTGAATTAAATAAATTATCTAGTGTTAGTGCTAGGTTTTATAAAAGTATATTTACTAGTTCATTAAATAATATTTATAAAGCTAAAGGTGTAAAAGATACTTTAAAAGTTAATGATTTAATTATTAAGTCAAATGGAACTTACAGTCAACAATTAGCATCTATAAGTATTTTAGAACAAAGAAAAATAAAAGGTATAGTCAAAGATGGAATGACTCAAAATAAAGCTATGATAAATATAGCTCAAGATGTAGGTAAAAGCGGAATATTAGCTTCTGCTGTACAAGTAAAAACCTTAACTAGAACTGCAATAACTGAAACATCTAATTTTATATCAAATACAACATATAAATTAAATGATGATGTTGTTCAAGGTTACCAATATGTGGCTACTTTGGATAGTAGAACTAGTTTAATTTGTGGAAGATTAGATGGTAAAGTTTATTCATTAAGTAATAAAAATGCACCACAACCACCACAACATTTTAATTGTAGGTCAACAACTATACCTGTAATAAAAAGTACTAATCAATTATTAAATACAAATAATAATAGATTACAAAAACGAAAAATTACTGGATTATCTGATAGCCGCCGTGCCTCTATCAATGGTCAAGTACCAGCTAAGACAACTTATCCAGAATGGTTAAAAACACAATCAAATGATGTTAAGTTGGCTATATTAGGAAATAGTAAAAGGGTTACATTGTTTAACTCAGGAAAAGTTAAATTTTCTCAATTTTCTAATAAAGATGGTAAATTAATTTCGTTAAAACAATTAGAAGAATTATCAAATTAATCTTTTGTTTTAAATTAAAATATAACTAAGGCCGTGTCCAAAGGAAAAATAATGTCAGAAAACATTGAAAATAATACTCAAGTAAAAGAAGAAACAGCAACTGAAACTAAACAACCAGATATAAAACAAATGGTTGATAATGAAGTTTCAAAAGCTATATCTAATATCAAATTAAATTTAGATAATGCATACAAAGAACGAGATGAAGCTCTAGGTCAAATTGAAAAAATTAAAGTAGAGAAAAGACAAGCTGAAATTTCTAGCCTTGAACAACAAGGTAAACATTCTGAAGCTATGCAAATAAAACTAAGTGAAATGAATACTAAACTTGAGGCATATGAACAAAAGAACACAGAATTGAGCAGAGATAATGCCGTGCGTACTCAGCTTAACTCTTTAAATTTTAAATCTGAAAAAGCCGCTAATATGGCCTATTCGGATATTGTAAAAAGTTTAAAGAAAGATGCTTTAGGAAATTGGGTGAATGAAAACGGAACTAGTATTAACGAGACTGTGTCAAGTTATTCTAAGGACGATAATAATGAATTCTTATTTTCTATTAAAGCAAATGTTGGTTCTGGAATTACTCCAGCCAAGTCAAATACAGGAAACACTCCTGTGTCGTCTATAAAAGATATGTCAACTGATGAAATGCTTAATGCTATTAGCAAAGGGCAAATTAAGGTTAACGGAGAATGGTCTAGTTAAATAGATCAATCTTTTATACTAATAACCGCACAATTATGTGCTTTAAATAATAAAAGGAAAATAAATAAATGACTGTAATAAGTTCAAACTTTAATAACATTGCAAGAGCAATTTCTGCTTACGAACAAGCTGGAAGAGCTGATGCTGCGTTATTAACATCAACTGCTTTAATTGGTTCTGACGCAAGAATTAATGATTCAGGTGAAAATTACACTGGTACATTAAGATGGTTAGATTTTACTGATCCAACTACTTTTAATAAACAAAATGAAACAGCTAGTGATGTTGCTATTAATGAAATGGCAGTATCAAACAAATCAGCAGTATATATCAAAAATATTGATCATATCGCTGCACAAGAAATGTCTGTTCAAAAATTAATCTCTAAAGTAGATGGTTTAGCATACTTAGGATCTCAATTTGCTTCAGTTAGAGCAAGAAGAGAAGATTTACAAGTAAGATCTATTCTTAATGGTATTGCTGATAATATTTTTGGTGCAACTTCTATTGGGACTAATGATCCTGCTGCTGTTGTTGGAACTTTTGGTTTCTACACTGGTTCAAATGCTAGTGATGCTCCAAATCCACTATTTGTTAATTCTACTGGTGCTAGCCAATCAAGAAGTACTTTCTTTGATACGCTATTAGATGCTATCAGTGAAATTAAAGGTGAATTTGAAGAGCCTTTCTATTACTTAGTAGTAACTTCTGCAACTTACAACATTATGAGAAAAGAAAACGTTCTTGATGTTGCTCCAGTTGTAGACGGTAATTTCAATTTCTCTACTATTTTAGGTGGAAAAATTAGACTTATTATTAACAACCAAAGTTTAACTGCTAACTTACCTGCTAATATTAAAGTTTCTTACTTAGCTAAAGCTGGCGCTATTCATTATAGTGATATTGCACAGGTTAATCCTACTGCAATTGAAAGAAATGAACTAGCTGGTAACGGTGGTGGATTAGTAACTGTTTTATCTAGATGGGGTAATATTATGCATCCAAAAGGTTGGACATGGGCTGGAAGTGCAACTGCATATCCTTCTAATGCTGATCTTGCTGCTATTGCATCATGGACTATTAGCGCTACTAACGTTAACCAAACTGGATTATTTCCAATTTTCCACGGTTAATATTTATAACTATTAGATACGGAGAAAAATAATGGCTTTACAAATTGGGATCAATTCATTTGTTACTGTAACAGAAGCAGAGGTTTATTTTTATGATAGACTGAATCAAGCTTCTTGGGATAGTGCTACAGATGAAATTGTTGAACGAGCTTTAGTAACGGCCACAGGAATTCTCAATGACTTGGATTGGGGTGGTACGGCATTGCCTACTGCCCTTTATCCTCTATCATGGCCTAGGGATATTACATATTGGGACACTAAGTCCGGTGCGTATGATACCATAGAAGATGATAGAAGCACAACAAGTTATGGAACTTTTCCTGATGATATCAAAAGAGCTACCTATGAATTATCACTACATTTGATTAAAAATATGGGAACAATCGAGGATCAATCAACTGGTTCGCCAAAGTTGAAAGATTTAAAAGTTGGTTCTGTTTCTATGGCTTTTGATCTAGGATCTGGTATAAGTAATTTTAAAGAATTACCTGACCAAATTCAAAGATTAATTGCTAAATATGAAAATCAAAATAGTATTGTAAATAGGGGAGTTAATGTTAGTGGAGGTGCTTAATGAGTTACCAAAAACTAATCAAAAGTAATGTAAAAAATGCTTTCAATGTTATAGGTGATATAGCCGAAGATATAGTATTTACAAATAAAAATGTAACTAACTATAATTTTGCTACACAAGCCATTACTAGTACTACTGATACATCTTTTACTGCTAAAGCGGTAATTGAAAGTCAATTTAGAACTAATGATGATACACCTAGAATAGAATGCAATTTATTATTAGATTCAGATTATATAGATTCAAGTAAAATTGATAATTACGATAGTATTGTACTTAGAAATAAAACTTGGAAAATACTAAAATTTGAAGATAATAATTACATTATTAATTTAACTGTTGGAAGGGAATCTTAATGTCTACAATATCAAATATATTGACAGCTGTTGAGGGTTTATTTGCTTCCACCGCTTGGACGTCTAATAACATCAAAGCATTTCCTGCGAATTATCAAGGGGAAATTAATGCTGATGAATGGATACGGGTTTCTGTATTACCATTTTCTTCAGAATTAGCTTTTAAAGATGTAATAGCAAATGGACAAATTGTAATTCAAATATTCGTTGCAGCTGGATCTGGAATGAAAAGAGCATATCAAATTGCTGATTTGTTAAAAACATTATTAGACCAAGAAGTAATTTCCGGATATCTACAAACAACTAATAGCTTTATAACAAATATTGGAGTTGACCCGAAAGATGCAGGTTTATATAACGTGGATTATACGGTTAATTTTCGATCAATATAACAACTAAGAAATAATATAAGGAACAAAAATAAATGTCTCTCATTTCAAACATAGGTGCTGGTATTTTTACTAGACTAGAATACAAAGCTGATAGTAGTTACACACTGCCCACTTCAGATGCAACACACCAAGCTTTTATAGCTGGTGGTGGTGATTTTGCAGGTGCGGTAGAAGTTACTAATATCAGAGAGTTTCCATCATTTGGTAAACCCGCTAACATTGTTAACGTGCCAAGTTTTGGACAATCTGTAAGTTCACAGATTCAAGGACAAGCTGACGCTCCAACATTGGAGTTCAGTTTGAATTATGTACCAAGTGTACATAAAGTAATTCAAGATCTTGTTCAAGATGGACTTGTTTATGTATTTCAGTTAGATGTTAAAAATTCATCTACTGGTGAAAATGCTGCATTTTACGTAAAAGGCTCAATAGCTTCTTTTGAAGTATCTGCAAATTTGACTGATTCAAATCAGGCAACTTTGACTTTAAGTACTTCAACTGACTATACTGGTCCGTTTACTGACGCATAATAAAATATTTTTAGGCTGGGCTTTATTGCCCAGCTTAATTCAATTAGTATAGGATAAACTCATGGATAATAAACCATTTAATAAATACTATGTGCTAAGAATAACTTCTTTGCATATAAAGAAGTCTGTAGATACATCAATAAGAAAAACTTATGACAGATTAAAAGATGTAGATAATAAAATAGAAGTCTTTGAAACATTAGATGTTTTACACAAAATAAGAAAAATGATGGAAGACTTTGAATCGCATAATAAACATTTATATATAAAACCCTTACAGGAGATAAAAGATGAAACACATAAAGATAGTGGAGATAACAAAGAAAATACCATTTCTGGAACAGGAAGTGGAGATAAAACAACTAACAGTTAAAGGTATTAAGGATCTACAAAAAGCGTTAGATACTAGTAAAACCGATGATGTTACAGGTGTAAAAACCTTAAGTGCTATATTTAAATGTACTGTTGTAGATGCTCAAGATATGACTGAAAAGGATTTTGAAAAGTTTCCTATTCAAGCATTAACTAAATTATCAGCAGATATTATGCAATATAATGGGTTAGGTGCCACAGACGAAAAAGGTGGTGACTTGGGGAAGAAGATTTAGCAGACTATGAATTGGCTTTTCAATTAGGTGTTACATTAGATTATATTTATAATATGTCCAGCAAAGAATATATGGGTTGGATAAAATATTTTGATAAAAGACCATATGGTTGGAGAGATGATCACAGAGCTGCTATATTAGCACAAACTACTTATCAAGGTACTAAACCACTTAAAGTAAATGATTTATTTCCTTCAATAAGAATAATGGCTAATACTAATATAAAAAAGGATATAAAATTAGAAACTGGTTTTAATGAATTAAAAAGCATAGCTAGAAAAAATAATATATCTTTTATGGAAAATAAAAAATCTTAGAAAATGATAGTTGGGCGGTATAAACTGCCCACTTGAAAAGGAGAACTTATGCGGGATAACAAAATTTTAGAGTCCTTTAATAAAAAATTAAAAAAGAATTTAAAAGAAAAAGAATTATTTAAAAACCTTAAAAAAGAAGTAAACACTGGTGCTAATGGTACACAGGGTTATAGAATTAAAAAAGGTATAAACAAAGGCAAAGTAATATAATGGGAATTACAACTATTGGTTTGTCAACTGCTTCAATGGATTTAGAAAAAGATATTAATAAAACTATTGAACAAGAATTTAGATCAAGAGCATTAAAAGCTTTTGCTGACGTAAAATTAACAACTCCAGTCGATAGTGGACAAGCTAGAAATAGCTGGTATATTGGCTACACTGAAACTTACTTAAATCAAACTGCAACATCAAATATAAATATATTGGTTCCTAAAGATAAACCTAATAAAATTATTGTTACAAATGGTACTACTTATATAGAATTTCTTAATAATGGACATTCTCAACAAGCTCCTACTAAATTTATAGAGGCTGCTTTTAGGAAATATTTTGATGAAGTAACTGTTGAAGTAACTTAACGGATAAAGGAATATGGCTGTAAAATTAAATATAATTGCGGATGTAAAGGGACAAGGCCAAGTAAAAAATTTACAATCTAATATAAATAAATTAGGTACAAATGCTGCTATAGCATCTAAAAGAATGAAGCAACTAGAAATGGCTGCTGCAAGATCAAGAGGTACTTTTGCTGCACTAGGACAAACATTAAAAACAGGTGTTGTTGTTGGGTTAGCTGCTGTTACTTTTGGTATTGGTAAATTTGTTAAAGATACATTTGCTGCCGGTAAACTTACTGAATCACTTCAAGTTAGATTTAAACTATTATTTAATTCAGCTTCAGAGGGTGCAAAAGCATTTGCTGAGTTAAATACATTTGCTGGAAAGGTTCCTTTCTCACTAGAAGCTATTGCTGCTGCATCTGGTAACTTAGCCGTTATTTCTAAAGATGCAAATGAATTAGCTAAAGTATTAGCATTAACAGGTAACGTTGCTGCAGCTACAGGTTTAGATTTTAGACAAACTGCTGAACAAATTCAAAGAGCATTTGCTGGTGGTATAGCTGCCGCTGATGTATTCAGAGAAAGAGGTGTTAGAGCAATGTTAGGTTTTGAAGCTGGTGTAACCGTATCAGTTGAAGAAACTAGAAAAAGATTTTTTGAAGTATTTGGTAATGGTGGACAATTTTCTACAGCCACTAAAGAATTTGAACAAACTTTAGAAGCACAGGTTTCATTTGTTGAAGATGCTTATTTCAGATTTAGACAAGCAGCTGCAAAACCTTTATTTGCTGGTGTAAAGAAACAAGTAATGGATTTAGTAGGTAACTTTAAACAAAATGATGCTGCATTAAAACAATTAGCAAATACTGTTGGTAATAAAATGGCAGCAGCGTTTCAAAGTATTCAAGATACAATTGTTTTTGTAGCTAAAAATATTACCCTTTTAACTGATGCATTTAAAATATTTATTGGATTAAAAATTGCTACATTTGTTGCAGGTATTGTTGCACAATTTATTTTATTAGCAGGAGCAATTAGGGGTGCTACATTTACTTTAGCTGCTTTAAATCTTGCCTTAAGAGCTAATATAGTTGGTATTGTTATTACTGCGGTACAATTAGCAGTTGTAGCATTTATTGCATTTAATGATGAAGTAATGGCTCTTGTAAATACAGTTAAAAATTTTTTAATAGTTACATTAAAGAAAGCTGAATTAGCTACACTTAGTTTTATTTCTAAACTAACAATATTTCCAGAAACTTCTAAAACAGCTGCAGAAGCTGCAATGAAATTAAGACAAGAACTTGAATTAATAAGATTAAACGCTAATGAAGTTGTTGATTCATTTGCAAAATTAACTGTAAAACAAAAAGAACTTTTTAGTGGTACTAGAAGAAGACCTAGAGCCGAAAGAGATCAATCTTCTAGACCAAATTCTGATGCAGCCGCTATAGCAGCAAAAGCATTAAAAGTAAGACAAGCAGAATTAGCTTCTATAAATGAACGGATTATGTTCACAAATAAAAGAATGATTATTGATCAAGCTAAAGCTAATGGTTTATTACTAGATTATAGACAACTTTTAGAAAGAGCTGGTATTGAAGCAACATTAATATCTAATACAATAAGTACATCTTGGATAGAAGGATTAAGAGCAGGTAATTCATTATTAGAAGTTACTAAAAGTATGTTTAGAAATTTATTACAAACTATAACTGAAACTATTTTTAAAAAAGGTGTTGAGTTAGCAGTTGAAAAATTATTTCAAATATTTGCTCAAAAAAAAGTTGGTTTAGAAAAACAAGTTACTCAAGAAAAACAAAAACAATTAGCATTACAAATAGCTATTATGGCTGCCGGTGGTGGTGGTGGTGGTTTTAAATTCTTTGGAATGTCTAAAGGTGGAGTTGTACCAGGTGGTGCACCTTATACTGATCGGGTTCCAACAATGTTAACACCAGGTGAAGTTGTTATACCAAGGGGTGGTAATGGTAGTGGATCATCAGTAAGTAATACTACAATAAATATAAGTGGTAATGTTGATCAAAGAGCAATAGACCAAATTAGAAATGTTATATCATCAAGTCCAACTCATGTAGGTGGAGCTAATAAAAATTTTACTAGAGATACTGCTGGTATAAGAAATAGAGGAAGATAATGTCAAAAATATTTGAATATACTAATAATATATCGTTAAATAGATCTGCCAGAATCAGAAGATCTATATCTAATTCAGGTTATGCTAGACAAGAAAGAGGTAGTCCAACATTTTATTCTATGCAAGTAGATTTACCATTATTAACTAAGGTACAATATGATGAAGTTGAATCTGAATTATTAGGTTTAATAGATGGTATTGATTTTAAAACTACTAGTATACCATCAACAATTAATTTAACTTTTGCTAATGGAACTATAGCTGCACAAGCTGGTTTAACAATTACAGTTGTTAATGCAAATACAAGTGGGGTTAATGTACAATTAGCTAATGTAACTACATCAAGTTTTGTTAAAGCTGGTGATTTTATACAGTTTAGTTCAGGTACAAAAGTATATCAAATTAAAGAAAATGCTAATGCAACAGCTGGTAATGTATTAACTTTTAAATTAATGACTGGTGCAATTAATCCTATTGTTAGTGGTAATACTTTTATTTATGGTAATGGTGTACAATTTAAAATGTTATTAAATGGAAGACCAAGTATATCAGTTATACCTGGTCCAGGTTATAATTATTATTCTTATGATAGTTTTAATTTTCAGGAGATATTATAATGAGAACAATTGATGCCGTAACACTGGCTGAAGTACAAAGCACTAAAACTTATCCTATTCAATTAATTAAATTTCAAGTTACCTCAAATAATGCTGATAGTTTATTTTTAAATACAGGTTACACAAGTATTACATATAATAGTGATACATATATACCTGGTTCAAATGTAGTAAGCTTATCTGCTGTTGATGAAACTAGGGATGTAAAAACTAATGCAATAACTATAAAATTAAATGGTATACCTAATACAATTATAGCTGCTTTAGAAAATGTAAATGCTATTGGTGGAATAGTTACAATATTTCAAGCTTTTTGGAATGAAGAAACTGGTCAAATACAAGGTCAAGTTTATCAAAAATGGCAAGGTATAATTAATTCACATGCAGTTGATGAGGAAAATAGTGAAACTGGTGATGTAAATATAAGTGTAGAATGTAAAAATATAGTAGGTGCAATATTAAATACTAAATCAGGTAGGTTTACATCTGATAGTTCATTTAATGAATATACAACTAATGATAAATCTATGGAATTTGTTGCCGCAATGGTTGATTTTAATCCAAGATTTGGTGCAGAAGATTAATAAGAAGGAGAATAAAATATAATGATAAGAATTGGAGAATACAAAGACGTTGAACAAGGTGTAAAATTACTTGAACAACACAGAATGGAATTTGATTTTGGTCAATTTAAAGAAGACAATACAGAGTATTATACAGGTTTAATGGAAGCAATAGCTAAAGATAAAACTGCAGTAATATCAGAAAATGAAAATGGTATAATTGATGGTGTATTATTAGGAATGAAAATACCTAATTTATTAAATCCACAATTATGTCAATTACATATTTTATTAACTTGGGTTCACCCTAATAAAAGGGGATCCTCTGTATTTTATAGGATGAATAAAATGTTAGAAAAAGAAATTAAAAATCATAAAGAAGTTAAGGATATAATTTTTTATTCTATTCCAGAAACTAATATTAATTTTAATAAGTTGAATTATAAAGAATTTCAATTAATGTACAAAAAGGAAATTTAACTATGGCAGCAGCCGCACCTATTATTGCAGCAGTAATGGCACCAACCATACAGGGAATGGTACTTCGATTTGCATTGTCAGTAGCAGTTTCATATATTACAAATAAATTATTTGCTCCAGATGTACCTGCCGGTCCAGGTGCAGCAGATCCAGCTCCAGATCCAGGAGTTAGACAAAGAATAGCTTCTAATCCTAATAATAAATTACCTGTTCTTTATGGACAAAATAAAATATTTGGTTCAATTACATTTGCTGATATTACATCTGATAATCAAACAATGGCGTTTATTGTTAGTTTATGTGAAGGACCTATTCAAACTATTGGTCAAGTATGGTGGGACAATTTTAAATTAACTTTAGATAGTAATGGTAATGTAACAAATGCAACTGATGGTGAAGGAAATACTGATGATTTTTTAAATGGAAATTTAACAGTTAAAAAATTTAAAGCTGGTGGTAGATGTTCTCCTATGGAATCATTTTCTACTAAATGGAATACAAATGCAGTAAATAGAACAATGCCCAATGTTGCATATTTATATGTAGAATTAAAATATAATAGAGATGAATCTGTAACTGGTTTAACACCTAAATTAGGTGCAGAAGTTGAAGGTAAATTAATTAGAACATTTAGTGGATCTACTTTATCTAGTGGTACTTCATATTCAAATAATCCATCTGAATGTTTATTAGATTATTTAACTAATACTGTTTATGGTTGTGGTGATGTAATTTCTGATACTGATGTTGATTTAACAAAATTTGCTTCTCATAAAACATTTTGTGATACTTTAATTACACATACAGATAAAGATGGAAATTCAACAACAGCTAAAAGATATAAAACAAATGGAGCTATAAATACATTTGATGAAAGAGATTTAAGTATTTCTGATTTAGTTAATTGTTCGCAAGGTATATTTTCTTATCATTTAGGTAAATTTCAAGTTATTTCTGATACTATAGGATCATCCGTAATGTCATTTAATGCTGATAATATGTATGGTGATTTTACAGTAGTTAATGATGGTTTTAATAGTTCATTAAATAAAATGAATATTTCATTTTCTTCTTATGATGAAAAATATCAAGATGATCAAGTATTTTTAAATTTAGCTGCTAATCAAAAATCATTTAATGAACCAGAATTAGTTCAAGATACAAGATTTAAATTTATAAATAATAATATTATGGCTCAAAGAGTTGGTAATGTTATTATTAAAAGATCAAGAGATAATTTAATTGTTTCATTTAAAACAGACACAAAGGCTTTAGCATTACAAGTTACAGATATAATAGCAGTTTCAAATAATACTTATGGTATTACAAATAAATTATTTAAAATTAATTCTATTACTGAAACAGATATGGGTAATGAAGGTATTGCAGGTTATTTAATTACAGCTCAAGAATATAATGCTGATGCATATACAGAAGAAGCATTAACAGAATTTCAATTAGCTCCAAATACAAATTTACCTAATCCTAGAAATTTTGGAGCAATTACTAACTTAACAACAATTAGTAATAATACAGATTCTTCTACTCCATTTGTAGAATTACAATGGACTGTACCTACTGGATTAACAGAAACATTTGAAATATATGTTGGAGATAATATTAATAATACTGTTGCTCAAAGATTGTTTAATATTTCATTTAGAACATCTACAGGTCCATTTGCTGAAAATACAATAGTTAAACATAAAGTATTTGATTTAGATTTTACAGATACGTTAGTATTTTGGGTAAGACCTATTAACCAATTTGCTAGAGGTGGTTTTTCTAATGCTTATGACTTTGGTGTATTTAGACCAGGGGCTGGTGGTATTACTTCTGGTGTTTCTGGAATTATTGTTGATCCTAATGATTTAAAAAATCCTTATGGTGTTGTAAATAGATTTACTCAACTTAAATATGGAGATAGCACTACTGGTTTAAATATAAGAGATGGTTTTACTGATATTGATTCTGTTCAACAAATAGGTTATGCTGGTTCAGCAATTAATACAATTACTAGAACTGGTGGAACTGATGGCTCAGGGTCTATAACATTTCCTACAAATTTTAATGCTGGTGTAGCAACAACGGAAGAACAAGAATTAAGTTTTACAGGAACAAGAGGTAATATAACACAAAAAGAATTATTACATATTAATTTAGCTGATGATATAAAAAATGATACAGTTAGAAAAACAATATCAAATATTGCAATTTGGGGATCAACTGGTTTTTTAACTGTAAATTCATCAAGTAATAGTGTTAAGGTTAATGATATTATAGAATTAGCTTCATTAGTAGTTGCTGGAGTATCTTCTGGTTTTGGAAGATCAGTATGTATAGGTACTTTTTATGCATATGTAATGTCTGATACTGAATTATTTTCATTTAAATTAGCTTTAGGTACTTGGACATTTTTTGCTAGAACAAATTCAGGTGGAGTTCAAAATTATAATGTTTCTGATATGGGAGATGATGTATTGCTTTATAACTCATCTACTAATGAAGGACAAATATGGAATGCCTTTTTAATACCATTAACATTTGGTGCTACAGGTGGAGGTCAATTTAACTAATGCCAATATTACAAACATTACCAACTTTAGATATTTCTAATAACATTGTAGATACAAATGAAAATATTATTGTTTGGTACAATGGAACTAAAATAAGATATTATCACAGATTTGAAAAAGTATTTAGAGATGTTGAAACTATTAGTGGTATTTTATCAATTAAACTTTTAAATGATAATAATATAAAAATAACTACAAGTACAAAAGTTAGAGAATTAATTTTAACAAGACCAGCTACAACAAATACATATACAATTACTTTAGATAGTAATTATGATACTAATATTGATCCATTGGCAACATGGACATTATCTTTAACAGATTATGGTATTTTAACTGATAGTATGTCTTCAACTGTTGCAGGTACTGCTACGGCTATAGCTTTAGCAATTAATAATTTAACTGGTTTTAGTTCTACTTCTAATAGTAATATAATTACTTATACTAATACTGGTTCACAAGTTGTACAAACAAGTTCAATAGATTTTAGTTTATCTACTGCAACTGGTGGTGGTCAATTTAATTAATAATAAAGGAAATTAAAAATGTCAATAAGTTCTGTTTATTCAAATTCAGGAACATTTGCAACAGCCGATATTATTACAGCTACCATGAAAAATAGTTTAAATAATATTCATGTAATAGATGATACTTCTGTTGTTGCAGTTAATACTACAAATGCACAAGTATATACTAATAGTGGTAGTGGATATGTATCACAAATTACTCATGCAAGTACAAGTGATGTTGTTGGTTTTAGTAAAGAATTTATTTTAGGAACTAATTTATATATTTATAATACTACTCAACCTGTTTCAAATACAAGATGGAATACAGGTACAGATACAAAATATTCAGTAAGTTTAGGATCTTTAGGATCTATAACTAATAATACATTTTCAAATAATATTGGTGTTATTGATGCATTAAATGAAATTAGAACAGCAATATTAGGTTTAAGTATAAGTGGATTATCAGTTTCATTACCAACTTATGTATCAGATATAAATCCAGATACTAGTGTTATTGATTTTTCAGGTTATGGTATAATAATTAATACAGGTTCATCAACAAATGAAAATACATCTTTTTCAATTAATGATGTTTATGGTGATGGTTCAAATATTATTTATAATTATGAATTTGAAACAGATGGTGCTGGAACTTCACAATCAACTACAATATCTTTAACTGAGCCAGATGGAACAGGAACTTATACATTAAGTATTGCCGCTGATGCTACAGATGATAATCAATCAAATAGTATTGGAACAGATTTAATTGCATTAGTAAATAATAATGTAGAATCTCCTAATAATTATACTGCTACATATAATACTTCTTCTAAGAAAATTACATTTACATCAGTAAGTACATTTGATTCAGTTGCTAGTGAATTATGGACTGCTACAGTAAATAATAATTCTGTTAGTGGTGTTAATGAAGGTAATATTATTTTTGGTACATCTACTATGACAAGAACAGGTATACTTGGTTCATCATATACTATTACAGCACCTAATTTATTTACTAAAACTGTAAATGGTTTACCCCTATTTAGTAAAGTTACATTTACTGGTGGAACAGAAACAGCATTTAGTGATAATATAAATGCAACTGCTGCGGCTCTCGAATTTAAAAATGCATTAAATACTTCTTTAAATGGTTTTATGACTGCAACAATAGATTCAGGTGATTCAAAAATAGTAAACTATACTACATCTATTCAAGATGATATTGGATTAAACTTAGTTTTTTCTAATGCATCAATTAATAAAACTATTACTCAAGGTATACTAGGTACTACACAAACAAATATTAATAATGCTGGTAAAACTAATATTCAGGTATTTAAACCTGGAAATGTTAGTTCTGATTATAATAAAAACTTCGTTGGTTTTGTACCAACTTTAACTGGTGCTATAAATACACCAGCGGATATAATATCAAATATTAATACAACAATAACTGATTGGACTATTGAAAAAGATCAACCAGTAAATAATCAAATTAGGTTTACTTCAGTTGATAGTCAATATGTCAATAATGTATATAAATTAAATGTAACAAATACTACGGCTACTGGAACAACAACAGGTGATTTTTCAACAGGTTTAGGTAATGCTACGATTACTACTATTGGTTCATCGGTTCCAGATTATTATGGTTTAAGATCTGTAACCTTAGCTAATAAAGATGTTTTTTCAAGTACACCAACAGATTATTCTTGGTTTGAAACTACTAAAAATAATTTAAATACTATATTTCCAGGATATAAAGTAGATGCTTTAAAAACTCCAGAATTTGCTTTTGATGGTATAACAGGAACTACTCCTAGATTAGTAGATGGATTTTTTGCTATAGGTGCTAATGCAGGTGGTCAATATGTTATTGATACTGATGCTGTTACACTTACTGAAATAGCTAATATACCTGTTGATACAACTACTAATACAATATTTGGATCTGAAATTATTTATTTTTCTACTAAATTATATTTAGCATATAGAGTAAATAATGATAGTGAAATTACTGCTTTGTCTTTAGGAGGAAGTAATTCAGGTGCAACAATTTATACCAATAATGGAACTACTTATTCAATAGTAGATAGTAATAATGCTGTATTAATTGCCAATTATATATATAAATGGAATGGTACTGCATGGGTCAAAGAAACTTAATTAATACAAATAATATATCTATAGGTATATTATAACTCATAACTAACCTACAGGAGATAATATGAGAATATCAAACATACAAAATTACTTAGGAGGAGCAGATAATATTATTGCTCGAGAAATATCCGAAGGTAATCAATTTTTACTATCAATAGAAGATGGCACTATAGATTTTAGTGCTTCTGCTACAACTTTTGATATAAAGGCTGATTTATTTGAAGCAAACGTTACAAGAAAGAGAGGATCTATTACAATTGATTCATTAACAGCAGTTGGTGCTGCAACACAACATACTTATACAAAAGCAGAATCGGTATTTAATACTACTGTTGCTGGTAAATTTGAGTTGTTGGTTCCAAGTACAATATTATCAGATCAGGGAAGTTATACTTCTACACCTGATGATGCATCTCCATATATCGTGGTTATGAAAGTACAATGGGCTGCAGGTACTCCCTCAGTTAAAAATTCAATTAGGTTCGTATTTGTAATAAGATACCAACCTCAGTAAGGAATAAATAATTATGACAATTAAAATAGATGGAATAACTTCAACTATAACCGTTTCAAAACAAACAGGACCAATAGGTCCAACAGGTCCGCAAGGATCAATAGGTAATACTGGGTCACAAGGATCACAGGGTATTCAAGGATCCCAAGGATTACTAGGACCAACTGGTAACACAGGTAGTAAAGGTAATGATGGTATACAAGGTCCAACAGGATCACAAGGTCCTACTGGTACAACTGGTGCTACTGGTGCTGCAGGTGCTAGTGGTGTAGTTAGTGATGCTACAGTATTTCCAATTATTGATAGCCGTGTAACTAAAAATTATGTTAACAATTTAAATGTAGATGCCGATACTTTAGACAATCTTAATTCTACTTCTTTTGAACAAATATCTAGAAAAAATATTAACAATGGCTATGCAGGATTAGATGCTGCTGGTAAAGTTGCTGTTGCACAATTACCTAGTTATGTAGATGATGTAGAAGAATATGCTAATTTTGCAGGTTTTCCAGCTACTGGAGAAGCAGGTAAAATTTATGTGGCTATTGATACTGGTGATGTTTATAGATGGGCAGGAAGTGCTTATGTACAAATTAATGACGCAGTTACATCTGCTGATCAAGCTACAAAATTAGCTACAGCCAGAGACATTATATTAACAGGTCCAATTACTGGAAGTGCTAGTTTTGATGGAACTACTAATGCTTCTATTACAACTTCATTAAATATATCTTCTAAGTCAACTTCTGATTTATCTGAAGGAAGCAATTTATATTATACTGATGCAAGATTTGATACTAGATTAGCTTCTAAAAATACAGCTAATTTAAGTGAAGGAACAAATCTTTATCATACTGATGCAAGAGTTCAAACAGTTATTAATACAAACTCAGCTGGTTTTATTACACCAAGTTCATCAAGTGCACTTACAAATAAAACTGGTAATATAAGTCAATGGACAAATGATGCTGGATATATAACAGCTGAAACTGATTCACAAACCTTATCATTTAGTACACCTAATTTAACTATTTCAAATGGTAATGCTGTTGATCTTAGTTCATTAACTACTAATTTTATTACAGCATCAAGTACAGATAATTTAACAAACAAAACTTTAACAGATGCTGTTGCAGTAACAAATTCTGTAACTGGTGAAATAGTTCCAGGTAAGATTGGTGGAACTAATTTTACAAATAGTTTATTAGTTGGTCATGCAACTACTGGAACTTTAAATAATGCAACACACAATACAGGTATTGGAATTGATGCTTTAAATTCAATTACTTCTGGAGACTTCAATACAGCTTTGGGCTCTAATGCACTAACTGCTTTAGATACTGGTCAAAGAAATATTGGAATTGGTTTTTTTGCTGGTGTTAAAATACAAGGTGGAGATCACAATCTTGCTATAGGTCATGCTTCTTTAGCAGAAGCTGTTGATGCTGTAAGAAACACAGCAGTAGGTTATCAGTCTGGTAATAAAACAACTGGAAATTTCAATACTTATCATGGCTATCAAGCTGGATTGAATATAGCAAATGCAAACTATAATGTAAATTTAGGTTGGACATCTGGAGATAATATTACAAGCGGTTCTGGAAATGTTTCTATTGGAGCAGCAGCAGACCCATCTTCAGCAACTGGTAATAGACAATTAGTTATTTCAGGATATGATGGAACAACTACAACTACTTGGATTAGCGGAGATAGTGACGGTAAACTTACAATGACAGATGGTGAAATTATTCCAGGTAAGATTGGTGGTACTAATTTTGCAAACAGTTTATTAATTGGTCATGCAGATTCAGGAACTTTAAATAATGCTCAAAGTAATACTGGAGTTGGTATTGGTGCTTTAGATGCCTTAACTTCTGGTGATAATAATACAGTCATGGGATTTGCGGCAGGTGACTCAATAACAACTGGTGGACAAAATACATATTTGGGTACTCAATCTGGTACTAATTCAAATGGAAATGAAAATGTTGGAGTTGGACATCAAACTTTAATTGGCGCTAGTGGAATTAGAAATACAGTAATAGGTATGAAAGCTGGGCATGTTATTTCTGGAGATTATAATATTTGTGCGGGATGGAAATCTGGTGATAATATTACAAGTGGGGATGGTAACGTAATTATTGGTGGTGTTAATGCTACTTCAGCTACAGGAGATAGACAATTAAAAATTGCAGGTTATGATGGTTCAACAACTACAACTTGGATATCAGGTGATAGTTCAGGTAATTTAACAACTACTGGTGATATAGATCTAAATGGTAATAAAGTATTATTTGCTAATATGTATTCTGCTATAGGAGATTTACCAAGTGCTTCTACTTATCATGGTATGTTTGCTCATGTTCATGGAACAGGTAAAGGTTATTTTGCACATGCTGGTAATTGGATAGAATTAGCCAATAAATCAACTACATTAGCAGGTTATGGAATTACAGATGGTTACACAGATGCAAAAGTTGATGCTAGAATAGCTGCTGGAGGTGCTAATCCAACAATTAGTTCTATTAGTCCAAGTACAATAATAGGTAATGTTGTATCTACAATTACGGTTACAGGTTCAAATTTTGCTGTTGGAACACAAGTAGAATTTATAAATACTGCTACAGGTATATGGTATCCTGCTATTACAATTGTATATAATAATAGTACATCATTAACTGTTAAAATTAATTTAACTATTGATGCTCAATATAGAATGAGAGTTGAAAATGGAGACGGTAGAGCAGTCATATCAACTAGTAATATTTTAAATGTATCTGATGCACCTACATGGTCAACAAGTGCAGGTAGTTTAGGTTCTTTTGCTGGAAACTTTTCTGGTACAATTGCAAGTCTTTCTGCTTCTTCAGATAGTGCTGTAACATTTAGTGAAGTTGGATCTAATTTAACAGGAGCTAATGTTACTATGACATCTGCTGGTGTTTTAAGTACAACTGATTTTGGTGGTTCATCAACAAGTGCAACAACTTATAATTTTACAATTAGAGTAACCGATGCTGAAGGCCAAACGGCTGACAGATCATTTAGCTTTGCATCTACATTTGGTGCTACAGGCGGAGGACAGTTCAATTAATGAGTAAATTAAATCTTAAATTAAAAAAGGAAATAAAAAATATAATGAATAAAATTAAAAAAATAATTAACGAAATAATGGGGGTTAACTAATGGCTACTGCATTACAAAGAACTTTTGGAACACCAACAAATAATAAAATATTTACATTATCACTTTGGTTAAAAAGAGCAGCAGGTGATATTAATAATACTATAACTTTAGTTCAAGGTGGTGGTTCTTCAAGACCCACATCAGAGCTTGTTTTAAATAGTGAAGCAATAGCATTATCTCAATATGATGGTTTAAATTATAATTATAATGTTAGAGCATATTATAAAGCAAGAGATCCTTCGGCTTGGTATCATATTGTTTATACTTTTGATAGTACACAATCTACAGCAAGTGATAGGGTTAAATTTTATGTAAATGGAGTTATACAAAATTATAATATGCAAACCACAGCTTATCCAAGTTTAAATTATGTTCCTGCCATGAATGGTGCTACTAGTCATGCTATTGGTGGTTCTGTATTTGGTAGTTTTTCAGCAAATGCTTTATGTCTAATGTCTCATATACATTTTACAGATGGTACAGCTTATGACCCAACAGCATTTGGAGAAACAGATAGTACAACTGGAGAATGGAAAATTAAAACTGATGTTAGTGTAACTTATGGAAACAATGGTTTCTTTATTTTAAAAGATGGTAATTCAGTAACAGACCAATCTGGCAAAGGTAATAACTGGACAGTTGGTGCAGGTACACTTACAAAAACAGAAGATTCTCCAAGCAATGTTTTTTGTACAATGAACGCATTATCAAAATCTTTAACAAATGTAGTTTTATCAAAAGGTAATACAGTAGTTAG
>ENA-OSJC01000361-OSJC01000361.1-marine-metagenome-genome-assembly--contig:-NODE-361-length-45629-cov-8.252064_pt1 | contig 45629 bp, 57 predicted proteins | sample MGYA00237885_ERZ534234 | MGnify/ENA primary metagenome ERZ534234 (study PRJEB26413, sample SAMN06343907) | marine metagenome | isolation source: coastal waters | place: Atlantic Ocean: West Antarctic... | reverse complement strand
AACACCTCCAGATGGGCCAGCAGTAGACGTAGCTAAGTTACTGGTTACTGTGTAAGGTTTAAACTCTGTACCTGCAAGAGCTTGAGCACTGATTGCCTCGCCACCTGCTACTGCCTGTTGCCCTGCTGCTCTAGCACTGTCAATTGCATCTTCCGAGGCCATGTACTGACCCGCTGTATTCAACAGGCCACCGCCCATGTTTAGTAGTTCTTGTGTAGTTGGCATTCTTAGATTCCCCCAATAATAAATGCAAGCAGTTCAGAGTACCGAACCCCCATTCTAGTTTGTTCTTCGCCGTCTTCATTTGTCCATGTAGTACTAATAAACATAGCGTAGTTCCCTGCGTCAAGACCCTCAGCTTCAAAGGCAGCTTGTAAGTCTTGAGCTATAATACCAAAGTGTGTTCTAGCAGTAGCGCCATTCTCTTCTACAGAAGACTTCCAACGGAACTTACGTAACAAGCCTTTACAGGCTACAGCTACACGAGTCTCTGCGTCAGTCAGCTCTTCTATGTCTTGCTTCTCATTCCTGTCTGAAGTTTGAATAGTAGCGTTAGTGGCGTAGATGTCATCAAACCTAGCACTAGCGTTACCTAAGTCAATCAAGTTGTCTGAGTTTGCGTTGGTGTCTACGTTGAATGGAACTATAAATCTACTGGCTTGGTAGTCAATAAACTGTAACCCAGCTGCTTTATTGCCTATACTGAGATAACCATCTCCACTTGTTTGGTGCGTGTTTATCTTACCAGCTGTAATAGTACCATTTTTAAAAGTAAGGGCTGTTGAATGGTTAGCGCTTGCGGTTGTAATTGTACCGCCAGCTTTAGGTAGTGCATTAGTTGCTAGAGTTCCTTGAGCAGCCGTAGCATAGTCAGTAGAGTCAAAAGCTTTAACTTGTGCAAGGTTAGTAACTTCACTGTCCATTAGTGCGCCAGCGGCTGTTACGTTAGCTGTGTCCGTTACGTCTGCACTAGCTTCAATAGCATTTAACTTAGTGTGGTCAGCGTCAGTGAACACGTTAGAGTTGGTAGCAGCTTCAACTGCTGCACGAATTTCAGCGGCTGTTTGGTCAGCGGTCGCACTAGCTTCAATACCGTCTAGTTTAGTACCGTCAGTAGCTACATCACGACCATCAAAGGTACTGTTAGTTGTAATAGCGCCAGTCATAGCACCACCGGCTTTAGGCAGTGCCGCATTAGCGGTAGTTGTAGTGCTGCTTAAAACGCCATCTCTTGTAGCGATGTCCACGCCGTCAAAGGTACTGTTGGTTGTAATAGCTCCAGTCATTGCACCGCCAGACTTTGGGAGTGCCGCAGCAGCTAAAACACCTTGAGCAGCCGTAGCATAATCAGAAGAAGCAAAGGCTTTAACTTGTGCAAGGTTAGTAACCTCGCTGTCCATCAGTGCGCCTGCGGCTGTTACGTTGGCAGTATCGGTCACGTCTGCTGAAGCTTCAATTGCATTGAGCTTTGTGTGGTCAGCATCCGTAAACACATTTGAATCTGTAGCGGCTTCAACGGCTGCTCGAATCTGTGCATCGGTTTGGTCAGCAGTTGCACTAGCTTCAATTGCATTAAGCTTACTGTGGTCTGCATCCGTGAATACATTAGAGTCACTAGCGGCTTCAACGGCTGTACGAATTTCTGCGTTAGTTTGGTCTGCTGTAGCACTGGCTTCAACGCCATCGAGCTTTGTGCCGTCAGTTGCAACATCACGACCGTCTACAGTTCCACCCACAACAATGTTGTTAGTTACAGTTACACTATCAACAAAGGCATTTTTAAATCTTACAGAGGTTGTACCGAGGTCTACATCGCTGTCTGTTACAGGTGTAATTAAACCGTCTTGAATGCGTACCTGCTCAACAGGCGAGTTACTTACCTCAGAGTAAAATTCAATACGATTGTTTGTTGCGCTGATTACAACTTTGTTTTTAAAGTCTTGGTCGCCAATCTTAGCAATGTTGCCGCCTTGACCAGCGCTGCCATCGTGCTGGTGGCCTGTGGTGCTGCTTGTTGCATATGCAAAAGCATTTAAAAGTTGATTATACTCGTTATTAAAAATAGCCGCAGTAATCAAGTTACCGTCTGTAATTGTACTTTGTCTTGTATAGCTTGTGCCTGCCATCTAATTATCTCCTGCCTGCGGGAACGTAGTTTATGTAAATGCCGTTGATTGTGTAAGATGCTTCTTGGTCGTTACTTGCAATCCTAAAATTACTGGTATAGCAGCTTCCTTCAATTGGCTGGCGTATAAGCGGATTGTCCGTTGAGCCAAAGAAGGCCGCATTAAAAAAAGCAGCACCAAAAGATGAGCCAGCTCGTATGGTAGGTAGCTGATATAAAGGAGGCTGTTGAACATTAATATCTTGGAAGTCGTACTGAACTTTTAATGTTGGGTCTGAAAACCCTCCTGATTCTCTGTCGGGGGTTACTGAAATCTTTGCGTACTGCAAAGTTTTCCGTGTTCCCATGTCTCCAAAATCTAAATAGGGTGTTTCGTATATAGCATCAATGTTTGCTGCTGCGCCGCCGTGACGAAAGGTAATGCCCTTGTCGTGGTTATAAATATATCCGTCTGTGTCGCCGTGAACTAGCGCTTCAAGACCATTAGCTAGAAACCCACTATCTACTGCGGTAGCTTCAATGCCTAGTGTTTCTGACCACTCAAAACCTTGGCCTGTAAAAGTACCAATAATACCTTTTGAAAACGAGGCGGCTACAGAGGGGTTATTGTAGTACAAGCGATACTGAGACTTAGAGCGCAGTACAACGCTTGAAATTGTAAGCACGTTAATGTTATCAACAATGCTACTAATTAGTCGCTGGATATTTCTACTTACAGAAGCCAGCTCAACGTCACCGATGCGTGAAGTACCTGCAAGTGTACGAACACCATCAGGGCTTAGGAACACTAGGTCACCGCCAATTTCTTGGATGCTATTCCCGTCTACGCAACCTACGTTTTTTGTAATAGGGACAATAGCAGCATTTGCCTTGTCTTCCATATTAACAAACTTATAAATACTGTTGCGGCAGAAAACAATACAGTCACCACGAAAGCTTTTAAGTCCTACAACCCTGTCGGCTAATACAACCTCATTAGCGCCAGAGCCTGTAAAATTATCTACTTCTAAGAGATGACTATTACGTACCGTGTTAGGGGCATTTGTTTGACCTGCAACTACTAAGAAGTTATTGTGTACAGTAGCAATAGAAGGAGCGTCAGTGCTGCTTACTGTAATGTCAGCTACAAAAAATGTACGGGTGCTGAGTGCTCCCGCTCCGGTCATGTAAAAGTAAAAAGGCTTGTTAGCCCCGTCACAGATAACTATTTCTCCGTATATAGATTTACTGCCTTCAAACAAGGCTATAGAGCTTTGACCCTGTGCAGTTCTTGCAGCAACTGAACGCCCGTTTAAGGCTGTTAGATTGTCACCGCTTCCTGCAACACTAGCCTTATTAATCTGTAGCCAAGTTTCACCATCATTACTAAAGTAAATGTTTGTTCCGCTACAAACAATAACGCCGTCTGCATATACCTTAATGCCTAAAATATCATTACTAGAATTTGGACGGGCTGCATCGTCACCGCCATAGTCTGTAAAGCCACTAACTCTACGATAGCCTCCATCGGGGTCAACCTCAAAGTTTCTCAACTGTGTAGCAATTCCGGGCTGTCGGAGCATCTCAATCTCGCTCAGGTTGGTGTTTAAACCACCCTTACAAGAGAAACCAAAAGGTTGGGACTGCGACATACTAGGTGTACCTCACTCTGTCGTCAGACATATAGAAGGGCGTAGGCTCAATAAGGTTTGAACGCATTGAACGCATGCCTTTCTTGTAGTCGTCTAGGGCAAATGCGGCTGCTTGTGGGTTGTCTTTAAACTGCCAGATGTAGTAACGTGCTCTAGCTAGTAGAGTTGTTGAGTACATCTCTGGAAAAACAACTGTGTCGTTAGGGTTTGTGAACTTTGTGGGTAAGTCCCACGCATAAAACCATACACGATATACTTTGTCTGGAATGGGACTGAGTCCAAACTTACGTGCGTCTGGGCTGCGAATAAGACTATTCGGAGTACCATACGTAGTAGTGTCTGCTTGGTCTAGGTTCTCTGAAACTCTGCGGAAAGTTTTCCACTGTTCGTTAGTTACGTATCTTAAATTTGTACCTGTGTAGGGAGCTGTTTCGTTGCTCACACCTACAGTAGTCAGATAAAAGTTATCCCAGTCAACTGAACCGTAGTCGTTGATGATGGAATCACTCGAAGCTTTTAATTCGTAATAGCGTTGACCGATAACTGTTTCGACATACACATTACCGTACATGGGATTAACTTCGCCGCTTTCTCCAGCCGATAGAAAAGGCCACTGCGGTTCTTGGTTAATCATGTCGAAGTATGCTTTGTTTACAGTATCTTTAACGTGGGCTTGAACACCAACAGCCGTTGGAAAATCAGATGCTGTCAACGGAATCTCATTCAACTCCCGAAGCAATTCATTTGTAAGTTCTAAGTAGGTTGTTGCCATAAGTTCTTTAGCCTTTAAATGTGTTAAAAGATTGGGGGCTTTTTACAGCCCCCGCACTTAATGTGTACTAACTGTTGCTTAGCTACCAGCAGATAAGCTGTAGAATCCACCTACAAGGGCTTCAGGTCGAATAACCTTAACACCAAATACGTGCAGACCACGACAGATGTCACCAAAGCTATCTGGGTCACGAATGACTTCAGTGCTGGTGATAGTCTGTGCGGTACAAACGGCTGACATGTGACCGGCAATTAACTTACCGTCAGCAGCAGAAGTAGCGCCAATGTTGTTAGACTTGTACATAGCAAAGCCACGCAACTTACCAGAGCTTACCAGACCGTTACGGATAGAGCCTTGGCCGCCGTTGAAGTCAACAGACAGCAACTTAGAGCTAGACTGAGACAACTGCTCGTAGAAGTCAGGTGAAGCTACAACCCAACGACCTTCTTCTGGTACGTTCTGGTCGTCAAGAAGACGAGCCATACGAGCCAGTACATCCAGAGGGTCAGTAAGAAGCAGGTTGATAGACTTAGAAGCTTCGTCAATTACGCCAGCAGCCATAGTAGTGTCGTCATCTGCACCTAGAATGTGGTTAGGAGTAGAAGCAGACAAGCCTGCGAACATGCCTGCAATTACTGCGGTATCAAACGCATCACGCAAAGCGTAAGCGGCAGATGAAGCAGCAACTTCTTTAAAGTTTACGTGAGACATGGAAGTTTCAATGTCGTCTACGATGAACTTAAAGGCATTAGCGGTATCAACAACCAAAGTAACTTCTTGGTCAGTCAGCTTAGTGGCAGCAGTAGCAGTGCCACGGGTATAAGAACTAACGCTGATTACTGGCTCTTTAATTACTTTTACGGAATCACCGAATGCAGAAATCTCACCGGCATAATCAGTATTAGTAATTGCTTCAGCAACCGAAGCCTTACGGAAGAAGTTAAGAACCTTCTTGGAGTAAATGGCTGGAAGGAAGAAAGAGTTAGTCTGTCCTGCGACAGAGTTTCCGAAGTTAGCGTTGGTATCTGTACCGGGTTCAAAAAATTGAGCCATGATTATGTTTCCTTATGATTTAAAGACAATAGTTATTAAGCAACTACTCTGCCTTCCATGATGGCTGCGTCGATTTCTTTTTCAAATTTATCGTATGCAGCCATAGACAGCGCAGCAATTTCCCTTTGTGACCAAATCTTCGGCTCATTAGTGTTTACGGTTTGTGTTCGAGTTGAAACCATATCCGCTGCCGAAGCGGTCGAGGTTTGTGAACTTCCTGTTTTACCAGTAGAAGATTGAACCCCTGAACCAGTTTCCATTTTATAAAGGTCGATGGCTTTGACCGCTAGTGTTACGTCATTGGGATTATTATACACCCAGTCCTGAATTGCTGCTGGTTGCGCTTTGGCCCAACCGTGGAACTCATCACTTTGACGAATAGTTGCAAAGTCAGGGTGAGCACTTTGGAGAGTTTGTTCTGCCTCTCTTCGTGCAATACTGGCTTCACGTTCGTCTAGTGTAGATGTCCGTGCCGGTTCTAGTGCCTCTGCTTGTGGTTCAACATACTCGGCTTGAACTGCTTCAGTGTTATCCTCGTGACGAACGGCCTGTTCAACATGCTGTGTCATTCGAGTTTCTGCTTGTAGTTCTAGTTCTTTCTGCTTGAACTCACTAATCTTAGAGTCGTAATGTTTCTTTAGGTCATCGTATCTCTTTTTATAATCTGTAACAGATTCTTCATCCGAAGGGGCCGACTTGCGGGTAGCCTTCTTAGGTTTCTTTTCAAAGTAAGCGCCATCAGCACCTTCAAACTGGTGCTCCTCAACATCATGCCAATCTTTATGCATGTTGTAAGGGTTGGCTACTTCTTCTTCTTGTGTCTCAGGTAAATCAGTCATTTCACACTCCGTTGGGGCTTGTCGTCTTTTCAAGGTAGCTACTCGGCTCGCGACTGCTGAATAGGGCTTGATACTACAAGGTGGCCTTTAGATTATTAGTTGTTGATAAGGGGCTGCGCTAACAGGTGGCCTTATCGTTATCGTACACTTGGCATGGCATTAGAGGTTAACATCTGGTCGTAGACTTTTTTATCATTATCTTCTACTTCATCCATGCCGCCTAGAATGCTTCCACCCATGTACTTTTTCATTAAACCGCCATCGTAAGCACGTTCAGCTTCGTCCATCATAGTTTGAAGCTTTTCCGTACCTAGCTGGTCAGTTGCTTTTCTGGTGAAAACAAATTCACCATCCGACAACCTTGCGGGTATCGAATCTGATGTGCCGGTGCCGGGGCCTTTAACGGCTCCATCACCTGCAAATTCTCCAGCAATATCCATGACCTTGTCAAAGATACCACCCAGACGCTCATCACCTTCAAGAGCGCCCATTAAATATTCTTGGTCTTCTGTGCTTAGAGCTTCGCCTAGAACGAATCCAGCGTACTCATCTTCCATCTCTTCGTCAGGGAGTTGTGAAGCTTCTACTGCTTCTTTCTCGCCTTCGGGGATGTTGTCGTAAGTATCTACAGGCTTGTCGTCTGCAAGCAGCGAACCGCCCATGTTTTTCTTTTTAAGAGCTTTTGCTTTTTCTGCTCGCTCTCTATCTATCGAGTCACCTAAACTTTCTTGTTCCATAAACTCTTTAGATACTTTTGAAAAAGCTGCGCTGATTTCTTCTCTCTCAGTGAGACTTTCAGTGTTGTCTATATCTTTTAGTGCCTTGTCTCTAGCTTTTACATACTCAGAAACAGAGATTCGTCCACCCTCTGCAAAGTTTGCAATCGGTGCATTGTTAGCAGCAGAAATAGGGTCTGGGCCTTCGAGAGCGCTAATGCTTGCCGCCTCGTCTTGGCCTTGAGGTACAGTAGTTGTGCCTTCAGCACCGCCCTTCATTATTGCGCCAAGAATACCAGTAGGTTCACCGCCGCCACTTTGACCTAATACTTCTTTAGCTACCTTCATTATGCCGCCAAAGAACTTACCTACTCTACCTTCTTCCTCTGCGTCCATCTTCTGCAAAGCGTTAGAAATAACATTACCGTCAAAAGAGTTTTCTACCTCTGCAAATCGTTTGTATATTCTTTCCTTAGAAGCATCATCTTTAGCTTTGTCCATGGACTGCTCCATAGACTTATAAAGACTAATGTACTTATCTTCGTCAGATACTTCGCCGCCTTCTTTCTTTTCTAAGCGGCCTTCGTCACCAGCGTCTGCTGCAAAGCTATTAAGCTTTTGAAAGTCCTTCGGGGACAATAACGGCTTAGACTCTTCTTCTACTTGAACACGGTGGAGGTCAGTAATAAACTCAGCAATAGATTGCTTGTTTTCTACAATAGGGGTATCAGCAACGGAGCTTAAAGACTCCATGATGAACTGCTTGTCCATCTTCTTGTTGCCGCCCTGAAAGCTAAAAGAGTTTACAAGCTTAGTAGTAGCCATCAGGTTGTCTTGGCCCCCTTCAGGCACCGCTTCAGTTTTCCCCGGCCCTTCTACTTTGGCAAGTGTTTCAGCTAATGCTGTATCATCTTTACCAACACCCGGCTCAGGACTACGCTGAGCTACTACATCTTTACGTGCTTCAGACAACAATGTATCTGCACCTTCCGCTGCTGCTTGAGCTACTGAGCCTACTGCATATTTTAGTTTAGGTACTTTCTTCATCGTTGTTCCTCTATCCGTTGTCTGGCTTCAATAGCCTGTTCTTTTAAATTCATTAGGTTAGCCAGTGAACTCGCTTTCCCCTGCCTGCGGTACAGACCCAGTTCCGATGTTTCCACCGCCAGTCCCTGTAGCTCCAAGTTCCGTAGGTTGTTGAGGTGCTCCTTCAGGGCCGCCCATAGTTCCGGGTTGTTGACCAGCGGCCCCAGTCGGCCCGCCATCTCCTTGTCCAGCATTTTGTGCTCCTATGATTTGTGCCATGATTGCTGCTTCTTCAGGGTCGTTAAGAATCTCATCGGGGTCAAGGTCAAGGCTATAAGCCAGCTCACTGACAATCTTAGAGATTTTAACAAACGGTGCAATCGCAGGATTCTGTGCAGTTTGTAGGAACATAGTAAGTCGTTGACTACGTACTTCCTTCTGCATCAGGCTGTTTGTTCCCATTGCTTGAATTTCTAAGTCTCCTTGAATTTCAAGGTTCCCTTCAAAAAACTGCATGTTCCACTGGAAGTATGCTTCACCGATAGGCTTCAGCAAGAAGTCATCAATGTTTTTAATAACTGTTTTAATGTTAAGCGACGCTGCGCCCAACAACATAGACATACCGGAAGCGGTTCGAGTCATGCTCTGTACGCCTGTTTGTCCGTGAGAGTAACTTGGGATGCCGGTTTGTTCGTCAGCCAACTGTCGGAATTTGTCGAACATCATCATGTTTTCTTGAGAAGTGTTCGGAAATTTGACACCGTGGATAGCTTGTCCGGGCATTCCAGACTGTCGGCGAAATACTTTTCCGGGATAAATGTCCATGCTTTGACCGCCCACCAGCGCTGACTCATCAACGTCAAAGACTAACGAGCCTGCAAGTGCAAGATTGTCGATAGCCATACGTGCGTGACCATTCATTATTTGTTGAGAGTCGTCCATATTTTCAGCAACGCCAATACCAAAGAAAGAATAAGGATTACGCTCGTAAGGAAAGGCATTGTATGGGAGTCGGTAAGGTGTAAATGGGTTAACAACCCCACGTAAAAGCTTACCATTACTAACCCAAGCATTAACTTGTACTTCATCTAGGTCGTCCACCTCATCAGGCAATGACATTCCAACTTCTCTAGCGTACTCAGCATCCATCATTCCCCAGTATTCAAGGACTTCAAACTGTCCAGACCCGTAGTCTTCGCTACGATGGTCGTCTTTCAGTTCGTGTTCATAGTCCTTTTCAGTATAGTTTGGCCCCATTTGGAGGCATTCACGGATAGCGTCTTTGTTAAAGAAAGGCATTCTGGACAAGCCTCTTAACTGCGACCTGTTCATTCTGTGACGGTGGACAATAAACTCACAGTCTTCAATAGAAGTAGCGCTTGGGTCTGGAAAGAAATCCCAGATACTAACAAACTCAATACGGGGTACACGAACATTGATAGGGTCATATACTCGATTACCGTCTTCGTCTTTTGTCCAGCGGCTCAGAGTCTTGTTGTAGTTGAATGGGCCTTTAACGATGCCAGTGCCGAACAGTGTAGATTCAAGGAGCGCATTACGCAACTCACTAGAACCGCCTGACTCTTCAATCTGGTCATGGATAAGTGTCTGCATGTTTCGTGCCGCTTCCTTAGCAGGAGAGCGTTCTAATACTTGTGGGTCTGGAGAGGCTCCGTTTTTAAATGTTGCGCCTGCTTCTTCAATAGCTGCGCTTACAACGCTTTTACCTGCGCTTAAAGTTTTACCTGCGCTAAGAGGCTCGTCTCGACCGTCTCCTGCGTAGCCAACATCATAAGGGCTTCTAGCTTCTTCAGGGGCTGCTTCAGGCTCTTCGTAAGCGGGTGCGCTAGTTTCGATACCTGTTGCGCCTGCTTCGAGGTGCGTATACTTTGCTAAACCTTCGGGCAACCGAGTCTCACGTACACCGATAGGAAACTGACCAGTTCCAAAGATAACGTCTACTAGCTGGCCAAATGCCGCTAGAACTTTAGTCTTAGTAACTTTAACGAATACTTTAGACTTCTCGCTCTCACGGAACTTTACATTCTTGTTGTAAATGCCACGGAAGTTATGATAGGCAGTGAGCCAGCGAGCCTCGTCAAAGTCTCTAGCCTGCTCTGCTGCTGCATAGCGGTCTTCTACTAAGCCTACGAAACGGTTACGTACATCTTCCTCTAGGCTAAGCTCCATGCCTCCTGCCGTTTCTTCAGGCTCAAAGTATAGGTTGTTGACCGTATCATATTCTGTGTTTTCGTCATTCATGTACTGTTCCTTTATAGGGGCTTAGAGATTGACATGCCGCTGTAGTTTTTACTGGCTTCAGCTTTAAGTGTAAACCCTTTACCTAAATTCTTGGAGTAAGTTACCTTGGGGTTCTTTCCTAGCTTTACTCCAGCAGAAGACTTGTTCTTCAGTTGTTTCTCTACGCTATAGTTTTTAGAAGAGTTGCCCATCGAGTCCATTGACCTACTTGCGGTTACTCTAGCGTCACCTAATTTAGCAGATGCTGTCACACTTCCGCTACGATAGTTTTGGTTGCCGCCTAGATTGCCTTCAATAGAGCCAACGCCTTTGAAATCTTTACGAGCTACTAAGCCGCCGTTGTTGTATTTAGCTTTCTTCATTTTAGTATCCAAATGTTGAGTCAGACGGCGTGAAGTGTGATTCTCTTCTAAACTGTCTAAGCTGATTTATTGTATCGTTGATACGGGGTCTTCCCATTATCAAGTAGCGTAGTGCATCGTATGCGTGGTCAGATGCGTGTGTATCTACGTCTTCGGGCTTAGTCTTATCCAGAGGAATACTTTGAAGCTCACGTATCAGGTTAGGGCATGTATTAAATATTTGTATTCGTGGCCTACCGCTTTGTTGCAACTTCAAGTATTCGTGGATTTGTATCTTGCCTTGTATTCTATTCTTATCTGCTCTTCTGAGCTTGTGTCCGGCTCTCTGAAGGGTTTCGCCAACTGTTGGGCCTGTCGTACCCGTCTTGCTCCAACACGCTGTATCGAGCACTCCGGGGACGGAGAAGGGGTCTTCGTACTCCATCTCTGTCAACATGCTTCCAAGCTCAGTGCCTAGCAAGCCTTTGCGGTACAACTCACGGTATATAATCAGTGTGCCGTCAGAGGGGTCAACTGCACCCCATACACAAGCACTCTCTGAAGCATAACCGTAATCTATTCCCTTGGTGCGTTCCCAACCAATAGGAATCTCAAAGGGCGTAATCACATGGTCGAAAGGATTAAACTCTGTAAACGCTGCGCCTTCTGCAACATCCCAGTTACCTTCCAGAAGTTGTTGTCGCTGCGTTGGGGGCAGGGAGGCTAACATCTGTTCGTAACGACCATCTTTGGCTAGGTAAGGATTGTCCTGTAGCCTAGCGGGTATGAACTTCCTAGTGAGGCCATCAGCGCCTCTAAAGCTATCATTAGGGGGAGCGGGGTCAATGTACCGCTTCTTCACCCAATGCGCTCCTGAACCACCGGGGTTCGCTGTACAACGCATGTAGACCTCAATCTCAGGGTCTGTGGTTCGTAGTCGTGAACCAAGGTAGTTCCAAGAAAATTCCGTAGGCAAGTGTGTAATCTCATCAAAGCCGATGAAGCTGTATGCTTGACCCTGATAGCGGTAAACATCCGCATCACGCTCCAAGAACCCAAACTCCATCTTAGCTCCACTGGGGAACGTCCACATCTTTTCTACTTCTTTGTACTTAGCGCCGGGAAATGCTTTTGGGTATAGCTCCCGACTCTTGTCGATTAGTTCTCTTAATTCTGGCATAGAGCGTCGCAAGATGATTGCTCTATGGGCTGAGCGGTGTGCAAAACGAAGGGGGTCAATAAGCATGGCGTATGACTTACCACCCCCCGCTGCACCACCGTACAACACATCTGTCTCTCCAGCCGCTAGGAACTCTTCCTGTGGGCCTTCGTTAGCCTTAAAAATAACATTCTCTTGTGCTTCAGCTTGCAGGGCTGTTGGAATGTCATCCAGCTCATCGGCGCTTACGAGCTTTGTTGCGTTCTCGTTTTCGAGCTTGCTAAGAGTCTTTTTGGTTTTGCTTATAGACTTCTTGTAGTTATCTATTTTACTCTGTGCTGCTTTAAGCTTCTTCTCTTTGTCCTTAACGGACTTCTTGGCGTTGAGCTTAGCTTTAGTCTCTGAGTGGTATGTGTATCCCCTACCCTTTGAACCTTTAACTCTGCCGCCCTTTTTACGAGGAGTGCCATCTAGCTTTAAGACAAACTGGCCGTCATCATCCTTGACGTAGTTGTCGGGATTCTCTTCCCAATCAGTCATGGTCTTCTTTACTTCTGAGCTTCTGTAGTATTGCCCGTAGCTTGCCGAATACCTTCTGCAACACCATCAGCGCCGTAGGTAATAGTGTCGGTTACGTCACCGCCAATTGCTTGGGTGATGTCGGCAGTGGCTTCGCCGGTAGCTGCAATGGTCTTGTTTACGATGTCTTGGCCGCCATCTACAGCAGCGTTAAACGTCTGACAACCCATCAACACAACAGCGGTCAGCATAAGTGTAATTACTTTCATTATTAGCCTCTCTTCTTTACTATTTTTTTAAGGCCCATGTGTGATATGGCCCTACCTGTTTCGTGTGTAAGCCAAATGCTTCCGTCTCGTAAGCTTAGTGACCTGTCCCTTATGAGGGGGATAACCTTTTCTAGCATGTCTAGTTCTTCTTGCACTGGCTCTAGCATTTCGTTATTAGACTCACTGAGCTTATAACCAAACGGTATAGTGCTACTAGACCTCCGTATAGTCTCCATCTATTACCACCTCCTTCTTGGCGGGGATAACAAACAACCCACCAACTGTATTCACATTGACATCTAAGCGTTCTGTCTTGCCTAAGCCTACACGGTCTAGGATTTGCTGTGCTGCCTGTAAGCGCATGTTAGCTTGTGGTATAGGCTCTGCACTGTCCATGATGCTAACTAGCTTCATGGCGGCTTTAGGTGCGCTCAGGCTTAGGATGCCGGTAGCTACGTCAAGTATCTCGGTACGCAGGGCTTTGACTACAGCGTAGTGTGTTCCCTCTGCGTAGCCTGCTTGCTCTGCTGCGAGCCTAACATCACCCCCACAAGAGGGGAGGTTGTTCAAGAAGTCTTGCTGTCTTGTGGTTAGTTGCTTATCAGCCATGATAATGTTTATTCCTTTTAATTCTTTACTATTACTATAGTATACCCGTAATATAGCCTCTTGTCAAGTTATTTATAACTTATTTTCATATAAAGAAGCATATAAAGGACTATAGAGTATATATAGCAACATATAGGGGTACACCTGTAAATAAACAAGAAATAACTTGACAGATGCTCATTCTACGGGTATAATAGATATTAAGCCCTCCGGGGTTATAGCATATGTAATACAGGTTTAGGTTCATGCTTATATACGTACTTATACACCGCATATCCCGCAGTTTATAAACCCCCTCCCCTTTAAAGACCTTGGTAGCCGCCCGACTTCCCATCCCTTGCCCTTCCCTTTAAAGCCTTTTAAAGCTGCGGCGCTATCTGGTTTACATGGCATATCTCCAAAAAATGTATATGATTGTATATATATCCCAGTACCCCCCCATGGCAGCTTGCCCACCCCCTAAAGACTCCAGAGAGTCTTTAAAAATCTCCAGAGATTCCATAGAATCTCAACGCCCGCTATGCAGGCTATGACGCATTGAAGACTTTTAAAGTCTTTAAGGTTCAGCCTCAACTTTCTAGTTTACAAAACTAGGGAGATGTTAAAATGTTTTTAAATCTATAGATTTACTCCAGAGACTTCCAATCTTTTCAACGACTTACCAGCTTTTTAGACTTCGTCTATTTCTCCCTCCTGAGACTTTTAAAGTCTCTCTAGTTCTATCGCCTGCATGGAAATTCCGATAGGAATTTGTCCAGATTTTTAGTAACCCTATAAGCTATAAAAGCTTATAGGGTTACTAATAAGTATTCCTTATTTAAAAATGAAGAAGAGAGTTCTACGAACTTCTTCATTTTTTAATAAGGAATACTAATATGCTGACTTCAAACTTCAAAAACATCGATGTCAACCAAATTGCAACTGACCGTCAAACCTACGGCGTTGCTTGTCACTTTGCCAATATCCATGCTGCTTCTCCTACGGAGAGATATGGATTGACCAAGGTTTTCAATGCCGTTATCAAGAAGTATTACAGCGATGCCGATAGCTTTATGACTCATGGCGATGTCTCTGAATTCAGAGAATGGGAATGTGTTCCAGAGCAGTTCCTGCTGATGATTACCGGCAAGAAACCAACAAAGAAGACAAAGGCTTTCAAGAAAGCTAAAGCTGCTCCGAAGGCTCCGAAGGTTACAGCAAAGGCAATAGCAACGGCTACTGCGAAAAAAGAAGCTCTTACAAGCCGTGTTGATTCGCTAGAAGCAAAGATGGATAAAATCCTTGAGATTCTTTCTGCCAAGTAATTCTATCGGCCAAGGACGGCCAGTTAAATTCTATTAATTGATTTATTTCTATCAGAACGCTTTACATTGTCAAGATAAAGCCTTATAGTTACACCTCATTCAATGAAACAAGGGTAGCAACATGACAACAGCATCCGACATCACAGCAAAGAAAGGCGACATAATACTTGAGGTATTCCATACTGGATTTATACGGGAAATTGTAGTTGTTAGATGGGGCAAGAAACGCGCTACTCTAATTCATAAAAGTTCTATAGGGACAATTACCGAGGATGGGGCTAGGTACAATGTGGTCCTTAAAAATGGGGAACTTCTAGGTGGGCCAATCGATAGCCGGAATGTTCCTTACTACAGAAACATTTAATCTAACCGCCCCTTCGGGGGCATTCAAACCAAGGAGAACAATATGATTAAATCAGTCCCTGCTTTTGTGACCCCCGAAGATATGAAAGACTTTGATGATAGTTATATATGGGCCAGAATGTTTCCTGATGTTTCATTTCGTGATAAAGTTTGTATAGAATGGGATGATGGTACAATAGTTGTGCATAAACATCTATACTATTGCGAAGAAGTATTGCATAGTATAGACTGGTCTACTGTTTCTAACTGCTACGAGGTATAAAATTATGATTAAATCAGTCCCTGTTTTTGTGACCCCAGAAGATATGAAAGACTTAGAAGATAGAATAGAAAGCTATTCCGGCAGTGAGAAGGCATCAGCTTGGATGGGTGCTATGATGGCTTGGAATTTAGCTTGTAAGATAGTCAACGAAGAAGAGGTAGAAGATAATGTTTAATGTTATATTTGATGGCAATAGAATTATATGTGAAGATTTGGATGTTGCCAGAGAATTAGCGAACAATCTGTTAGAGAATTATAATGAGGTTAATATTTATCCTTCGGAGGATGTTGACCTTGAAAGCTTAAAAGAAATAGCAGTGGAGGTATAGAATGTTAGCTGATTTGTTTACAATCTGTCTAGTTGCAGCGGTAACAGTGTTGCTCTTTAAATATAGTGAAAGAGAGGATGATGATATATGAACACTTCAAATGAACTAGAAAAGACTTTACAGTCACGTTTAGATGCTAAGCTTATAAGTTCTTGTGGTATACTACGAATCTGTATTAGCCATCGACCTAAAACAGAGAATAACTTTAGACCTGAAGGTGAATATATGTTACATAGTTGGGGAGATGAGGGAGGCCAGATGGATATATTCTGGGGTCACTATGACCTAACAGTTAAAGAGGCGTTAGATTTATGGGATGCCAAACTAGCCCAACAGATTAAATGGTTTAAATAATTAATATATACCCTACTACTTAATGACTTTTAAGTTAGTGAGTTCTTACGAACTAACTTAAAAGACATTCAGTTGTAGGGTAAACCACCACCGAGGAAATGCCGATGTTCAATACTCATTGCAAAGCAGTACAAGAATATTCACAGCGTAATGCTGATAACTTTGGAGACACTATACTCATGGTAGCTCTAAGCATTCAACAGAATTGGCTTGGTGTTGGTGACCAGATAGCTGATGTAAGAGCTAACAAGCTAGAGTCTAGGTTCTTATGGGGTAACAAGATAAAGACTTATGAGTACCTTATGTCCAATAAGCATATGATGTTTTCACAGGTCAAGGCAGTGCTTAACTCTAGTAAGTCTGACAACGAGAAAGCCTACAGCTTAATGATAATCTTCCTAAGGGTTGACGGCTTAGGCATACCAAAGGCAGGCTTCTGCTGTCAGTTGATTGCTGGGCTGGTTGGTTGTATGGATGTTCACAACATTAGAATGTATAACTTAGATGCTAAAGACTTTACACTTAACCCTAAGCCTAAGACAGACAAGGCCAGCCAAGCTAATAGGGCCAAGATAGAGAACTACATAGGACTATGTGAGGACTATGGCTGTGAGAATCTATGGAATTCATGGTGTGAGTTCTTAGCTACCAAGTCTAAGCGGTGGCAAGATGGTAACCATGTAAGCGAAGTACACTATACTTATCTGACAGGAGACAACCTTGCAGCTACCCACTGAAGAAGAATTTAAAGAGACTTGTGCCGAACATATCTGGTGCTTCACTATGGAGCCTGACTTAAACAAGGCAATGGAGGGGCTAAAGACCTATCACTATATACAAAAAGTTATTAAGCTAGGCGGCGGTAAGTATAAACAGATACACCGCCGTAGCTTTGAAGCTTGGATGGATAAGACTAAAGCGAGATTGCATCATGACTAAAGACGAGGCGGTGTTAGCTGCTATGGAGCAGGTATGGAAAGATATGAGGGACGGCGAAGGCCAGCCGCTCTATGATTTGCTAGAACTTATACCACTTAAAGAACTAATCGGTTACTTAGATGAGGCAGGACGACATGAAAAGCTCAGATATAATTGAAGAAGGCAATGTTTTGTGGCGTGTTGACTGGCTTGGAGAGTTTGATACCCCTAGTTTTAGCTTTAGTTTAGAAGATGCTCACAAAGTAGGGCGTATGTATAGCGATAAGCCCTACATAATTACTATGATACAGCAAAACACACTAAACAAATCAATAAAAGGTAAATAATATGTCCAATAAAGATGATTTCTTCAACATATTAGCAGACTTAAACACTAGTGTAGCCTTCTTAGCTAAAGACAAAGACTTTAATCCAGATGAGGACATGGTTGAAACACTAGATGACATTGCAACTGAACTTTATAACCAAGTGTATAATACAATCAAGTAAATAAGAACAATTACTTAATGACTTATAAGTTAGTAAGTTCTTACGAACTAACTTATAAGACATTAAGTTATTGTAACAGGGTCGGTGTCGGCTGTCAAGTAAAATCGGAAACCAATTAACTACAATAGGTCACAAACTATGGAAACTTTATTCAACTTAGTCGCAAAAGCTACACACTCAGCAGTATTTAGCGGTAAGAAAAACGGTACAGTATTCGGTAAGTCTTTTATTGTAAGACGTAGAACAATTAAGAACCGCTTCGAGGTCAGTAAGGGCGACTGCTTCAACATCTTCCACTGTTATAAGTGGGCGTTTTATCTACAGCATGGTAGCTCTCGAAGCATTAGCTTTAAGAACATCAAAGACATTAACGGAACCGAGGGAGTTGTAGCGTGATAGAACATAACAGACCCTGCCCTGATGACGACACCTATGAGTGTTTCAGTTGCGGTGCAGCTACTAATAATGGCTACGACAGTGGTCAATGTGCAACTTGCTTAGGAGAAGATTGATATGAATGCTATTGTAAATATGTTTAGAAACACATCAGATATGACAGAGCTAAAGCGTAGTGGCTATGGCGAGGCAGGCTTCGAGATAGGTGAAGCTATCCTCCAGTACCATACTCAAGCAGCTAGTGTACAGAACACTACTAAGAAAGTAATCTACCGTGAAGACACTGGAGCACAGCTTGGTGTTCATGGCTTAGACTACAAAGCAGTTGCACCTCATGAGATGATTGATGTTACAAGGGCTATCATTGAGCGGTCTGACTTAGACACAACAGGGATTCAAGAGACTATCAGGACATCACACAACGGCTCTCGAACCTTTGTACAGTATAAGCTACCAGCCCATACCTTTACCACACCAGACGGTGACACTGCATCCCTTGGACTGTTAGCAGTGTCAAGCTTTGATGGGACATGGCCGTTTATGATTAGTGCCGCTGCTATACAACAAGCTTGTACTAATCTTCAGGTGTTTGTTTCCGGTGAGGTTGCTGTGTTTAAAGCTAAGCATACTCGACACTTAAACATTGAGCTGGGCGGTAGGGTTATCACTAAGGCACTGGACTTGTTTGAAAACGAGAGAGAGCTTTGGAGCCAGTGGAGTAACGAAGCAATGACTGACATCCAAGCATTTACAGCAGCCGCTGAAGCTATCAACGCCACATCAGCCTTAAAGATTATCAACACCAACCCGGACTATACCCCCGGTCAAGTTCTTGACGAGATGCCCAGAGTAAATAGCTCACTAGAATATATCTGGGTCACTTGGCAGAACACATATCGAAGACGACTTGGTGCAAACCGCTGGGCTTTTTACAATGCACTGACTGATTGGTCTACTCACTCTATTACTAAGAGACAATCAGCAGCGGGGAACATAGCAGCCACCAGAAATAAACGACAAACAATTATTCAAGATTACTTTCAGAGGGCAGCATAGATTGAGTCAGAACTTAGCAGCAGCACACAACGATTTTATGAAAGGCTTGTTAACTTTAATGCAAGCCTGTAGTAAATGGGATGTAACAGCAGATGAACTACTTAGATATATAAGAGAGGAAGAAAGTAAATGACTGAGGCATATACATTAGAAAGTAGAATTATTCACTGGCATCATGACCGTAATCTTATCCACGGTTCAACAGACCACCAGCAGTTTGAGAAACTCTTAGAAGAAGTTGAGGAGTTGCGGCTAAACATTATGAACAGCCAGCCAATCATTGACGACATCGGAGACATTATCGTAGTGCTATGCAACTTGGCACATCGAAACAACCTATCACTCCATGACTGTATGGCTCATGCCTATGAAGATATACGACACCGCAAAGGCAAGATGGTTGATGGGTTGTTTGTTAAAGAGCGGGTTGATGAGAGCGCTGCCGCTTGACAACCGCAGTGATAGTGCTAGGGCTAGTGTTGATTGGCGGCCCAGTCTGGCTAGTGGGTGTCGCTGCTGTAGTTTGTTTCTTTGCAGAATTACTACACCCTTATAAATAATTTTAAATAAAGCTTCACATCTAATACAACTTGTGGTATAATGCCACCTCACTTTTACACCAACGACAGGAAAGATAATATGGCTATTGTAACAGGAACAGCATACTGGGCAAGCGTAACAACTCCGAACACCACTTACGAACCAGTGTACACAGTAAACTTAGTAGTCGATGAAGAGACTGCACAAACCTTCAGGTCACAAGGTCACACAGTTAAAGACATGGACGAAGGCCCAGCTCTCATCATCAAGCGTAAAGTCAATGGCCCTAACGGTATGATTCGTCAGCCGCCTAAGCTTGTAGACTCTACTAAGAATCCAATTGATGAGCGTATCGGTAACGGCTCAGCAGTTAAGATTCAATATAAGGAATGGGAATCTGTATGGAAGGGCAAGACCTTTAAGGGTTTAGACTTCCAAGCAATGCAGGTATTAGACTTAGTGTCTGTCGGCTCAGTCGATGGCGGTGAGTTCGATGTAGAAGATGAGATGGAGGGAACAATCTAATGATGACATATAAAATGGGTGATGTAGCTTACGACATCAGCAAGCTGGATGACGAGGGGCAGAGTTACTTTGCCCTGCTGCGGTCAGCGATGGTTAAGATTAACAACACCAACGATGAGATTCAAGTGCTTCAAGCTGGAGCGAATTACATTAAGGACCTACTAGAAGATAGACTTACGGATGAAGCTATCACTGAAGAAGACGATGACATGGAAGTTCAAGTAGCAGCCTAACCTTGAGGTAACGCAATGCCGTTTGTTAAATTCCATCTCCCATGTGATTCATGTGGAGGCAGCGACCCAGTCAGTCAGAACGATGACGGGTCAGCTTACTGCTTTAGCTGCAACAAGTATTTTAAAAACTACGGCACAACGGAAGTGCAAACCCCTAAGCAAGATACCGTAACGGACTTCACAGCGTATCAAGGAGCCGGTAGTGGCTCTAGTTTTAATGCCCTAACTGACCGACAGATTAGTATCGAGACAGCCAAAAAGTATGGCGTTAAGTCTACTACTCTCAACGGTCAGGTTACCAGCCACCACTACCCCTACTTCCACAAGGGCGAGGAAGTAGCAACGAAAGTTAGAAAGCTCAACAAGCAGTTTGCTTGGAAGGGTGATTCTAAAGAAACAGGGTTGTTCGGAGAGCAGCTCTTTAAATCAGGCGGTAAGTTTATTACAATCGTAGAGGGAGAGTGTGACGCTATGGCGGCATACGAACTACTCGGAAGTAAGTGGCCTGTTGTAAGTATAAAGTCTGGAGCACAAGGAGGTGCTCGTGATGTTAAGAATAGCCTAGAGTTTCTTGAATCATTCGAGACTGTAGTCATCTGTTTCGATAGCGATGCAGTGGGCAAGGACGGAGCTAAAGCAATTGCTAAGCTCCTCACCCCCAACAAAGCTAAGCTGATGACACTGCCCGAGGGATTCAAAGACCCTAACGATATGCTCAAAGAGCGCAAGCATTCCTCCTTTGTTAATTGTTTCTGGGATGCTAAGGTCTACACCCCTTCAGGGATTATGAACTTGTCTACCCAGCTAGACGAATACAAGCGGTTACGTTCAGAGAAGCTGCCGTCCATTCCATACCCTTGGGCTGGGCTTAACGGTAAGCTGGAAGGTATGAGGGCTGGCGAGTTAATTACTCTTACTGGCGGCACTGGACTAGGTAAGTCTTCTGTAACTAGAGAGCTTTCTCACTGGCTCATCAACAACACCAAAGATAACGTAGGCATCGTGGCTCTTGAAGAGAACTGGATGCGAACTGCTGAAGGTATCATGGCTGTTGAAGCTAACTCTAAGCTGCACCTAGACAGTGTTAAGAATCAGATAGGTGACGAGAAGCTCGAACAGTATTACCGCAAGGTCTTCATGGGAGAGAACGAGGGTCGGGTTTGGATTCATGCTCACCTTGGTGTCAACAACCTAGAAGACATCTTCAGCAAGCTGCGCTACTTGATTGTAGGTTTAGATTGTAAGTGGGTTGTAGTTGACCACCTTCACATGCTAGTTCTTCAAGCCTTGGAAGGCGATGAGCGCAAAGCTATTGATGGTATCATGCATCGACTCCGCTCTCTTGTAGAAGAGACAGGTGCTGGCTTGATACTTGTGTCTCACCTCCGTAGGGTAGAAGGTAACAAGGGGCATGAGAACGGTATCGAAACCGGACTCTCACACCTTAGAGGTTCACAGTCTATTGCTCAGCTAAGCGATTGTGTTATAGGACTAGAGCGCAACCAACAATCAGATGACGAGGTAGAGGCTTCGACCACTAAGGTCAGGGTACTGAAGTCAAGATACACTGGTGATGTTGGACTGGCTTGTAGCCTACACTACGACTCAGTAACAGGCAGACTTAAAGAAGTAGATGACGGTGATAACTATGATGCCTTTGACGGAGATGAGCTATGAGTAACTTAGTATTTGATATAGAAGCAGACGGCCTTGACCCCACTAAGATACACTGTATTGTTGCTCAGGATGTAGACACATTGGATGTGTTTACGTTTGACAACACTCAGCTCGAAGAGGGTTACGGATTACTTAGAGCAGCTAAGAAACTAATCGGTCACAACATAATTGGCTATGACCTACCAGCCATTAAAAAGATTGCAGGTATCGACCTCAGTGACAAACAGATTGTAGATACCTTGGTACTATCCCGTCTCTTCAAGCCACCTAGAGAAGGCGGTCACGGCTTAGAGTCTTGGGGTTACCGCCTCAAGTTTGCTAAGGGTGACTTCGGTGAGCAAGACGATGCATGGGATTACTACCGACCAGAGATGCTCAAGTATTGCCAGCGTGATGTAGAGTTAAACACAAAGGTATATCAGCAGCTTCGAGTAGAGAGCAGGGGCTACACCCCACAAGCAGTTAAGCTAGAGCATGACGTTGCTTGGATTATAGATAAGCAGCGAGACAACGGCTTCAAGTTAGATGTAAAGAAAGCTATGCTGATGGTTGCAATGTTCCAAGAGAAGCTAGATGCTACAGAATCTGAGGTACATGAGACTGTCAAGCCCAAGGTTGAGACACAGATACTCAAGCCTCAGTACACTAAGACCGGTGCGATAGCTAAGACAGCTAAAGACCAACACGACAAAGGTGTCAGGCTTACAGACGAAGAGTGGACAGCGATGCTCAACACTGACAAGCCGGTAACCCGCAAGACATATACTGAGTTCAACTTAGGTTCTCGTAAACAGATTGGTGATATGTTAATTGCAGCCGGTTGGGTTCCTAAGAACTTTACACCTACTGGTCAGCCAATCGTTGATGAAGGTACACTAAACAAAGTTAAAGGTATCCCAGAAGCTGCGCTGATTTCTACTTACCTAATGCTTCAGAAGCGTTTAGCTCAGGTAAACAGTTGGCTCAAGACAGTAGAGGATGACGGCAGGGTTCGAGGTTATGTTAATCCTAACGGTGCAGTGACGGGCCGCATGACACATAGCCATCCTAACATGGCACAGATACCTAGCTCCAACTCACCTTACGGTAAAGAGTGTAGAGCTTGCTGGACTGTAGAGACTGGTAACAAACTCGTAGGCATTGATGCTTCAGGCTTAGAGCTTAGAATGCTTGCTCACTACATGAACGATGAGGCATACACAAATGAAATTCTCAACGGAGACATACACACAGCTAACCAAAAACTTGCAGGACTTGAATCAAGAAATCAGGCGAAAACTTTCATATATGCCCTCCTCTACGGAGCTGGAGATGCAAAGCTTGGGACAGTGGCTGGACAAAGTAAGGCAAGAGGCAGACAAATGCGAAGCCAGTTTCTTGATAGTCTACCATCATTTAAATCTCTTGTCCAACGAGTACAACGAGAAAGTAAAAAGGGATTCCTCAAAGGGTTAGACGGTCGTAAGTTAGCTATACGTTCTGAACATGCTGCACTCAACACACTGTTGCAGAGTGCTGGAGCAATCGTAATGAAGGAGGCGCTGGTTATCCTTGATGATTACTTCAAAGAATCTAAGTTGACTGCTAAGTTTGTAGCCAACGTCCACGATGAGTGGCAGATTGAGTGTAAAGAATCAGACGCAAAACAAGTAGGCGAACTAGGTGTTCAAGCAATTGTGCAAGCTGGTATAAACTTAAAATTAAATTGTCCCCTAGATGGTGACTACAATATCGGAGATGGCTGGCATGAAACCCATTAAAGCAGACAGAAAGAAGTTCGACCTCGACCTACAGTACGGCGAGATACGTGAAGATAAGATTGCAGACATGCTCACCAACAAGAAGATAGAAGTTAAGTCAGAGCGTGGGATGTGGATGAAGACAGGTAACATCGCCATTGAGTATAAGTCCTATGGTAAACCATCGGGTATTGATGCAACAGAATCTGACTATTGGTTTCACAACTTATGTATTGGTGATGAAGAATACTGTACACTTGTATTCAATACAAACACATTAAGAAAAATTGTTAAACGATTAGACAGTTTTAAAACAGTATCAGGTGGTGACAATAGAGCCAGTCAAATGTATCTATTAAACTTACAGAAGCTATTTTCCTCAGATGTAATCAAAGCCTTTAAGGAGTTAGAAGATGAACCAGAAGCCGCTTAATACTTTAGTCCCTGACATCTATGAGTTACTTGAGAAACTTTCAGGTGGTGAGCCTCTTCCAATAACGGAGGAGGCGCTTGACCTTACAATGGTTGCAATGAAAGAAGCTATCCTTAGTTGGGCAACACCACGTAAACGAGACACCAACTTCAACATTAGAATGTCCAACGTAGGTAAGCCATCACGACAGTTGTGGTTTGAGAAGCGTGACCCTAAAGGGCGTGGCAGTGTAGACGGTGCAACACAGATTAAGTTTCTCTATGGTCATGTGTTAGAAGAGATTGTACTCATGCTTGTAAGGATGGCTGGACACAACGTCACCGATGAGCAGAAGCAAGTAACAGTCGAAGGTGTTGTAGGCCACATGGATTGTAAGATTAACGGTCAGGTAGTAGATGTTAAGTCCGCTTCCAAGTTTGCCTTCAACAAGTTTAGGCTAGGCACGTTAGCATCTGACGACCCCTTCGGTTACCTTGGACAGCTTGCTGGTTATGAGAAGGCAGAAGGAACAGACGAGGGTGGTTTCCTTGTTATCAACAAAGAAAGCGGTGAGCTGTGTATGTTTGTTCCAGATGACTTGGACAAGCCCAACATAGAGAATACAATTATTACACTAAAAGACGAATTAGAACTTAACATTCCACCTAAACTGTGTTATAATCCTACCCCTGACGGCAAGAAAGGAAACATGCAATTAGCTAAAGGATGTACGTGGTGTAAGTATAAGCATGAATGCCACAAAGATTCTAATGACGGTAACGGCCTGAGAACTTTTAGATATTCCACAGGCTATAAATACTTAACAGAGGTAGTAGTCGAACCCAAGGTAGATGAGATACTATGAACCGAACAAAGTCTAAGCGTATAAAAAAACATGCAGAAACATTGCAGGTTGAATGGCTTAAAAGCCTCCTTGATACTGAGGAGGCTTCTAAGATTAACAAAGATAACTTCAGAGAAATGCTTCCAGAACAAACTCACATCTGGGCTAGGGGTACAGTCCACACCAGCTTCTATACATTGAAGTGGTTGAGCAACAAAATCAAACAGCTAATTAAGATTTTTCCTAAGAAGCAGGTTGAGGATGTAAGCCATGAAGACATTGAATGGAAAATGATGCAGCGTTAAACGAAAGGAGTCACATGAAGAAAGTACGCAAAGGATATAGGAAGCCGAGGGTGAAGCGCCCCGTTGAGAAGAACTTGATTAAGGGTTACGACTCTAACTGGGAATACGAGCTTCACTCCGGTATCCTAGATGCATGGGAGTTTCACGTTGACAAGGTTGAGTACACAATTAGTCACAAGTACGAGCCAGACTTTGTTAAAGAAATTGAAGGCAAGAAGATACTGCTCGAAGCAAAGGGTCGCTTCTGGGACAGTGCAGAATACTCTAAGTATATCTGGATAGCAAAGGTTCTTCCAGACGATGTTGAGTTAGTGTTTCTGTTTGCCAACCCTAACTCTCCTATGCCAGCCGCCAAGGTACGTAAAGACGGCACGAGGCGTACACATGGAGAGTGGGCATCAGCCAACAACTTTAGATGGTTTAGTGAACAGACCATACCAGACAACTGGATTACCGCAAAGAACAGAGAGGACTTTAAAGATGAGCATTAATGACGCAACCCCGCAAGACTGGGACAGAGTTAGAGAAACAGGGGAGCCTACCTTTGAGGAGTATCAGAAGCGTTTAAACTTTAGCTGGGTACATGATGGCACAAAGCCCGCACCGCAGACAGCTTACAAAGAAGACGTAGACCTATTTGGGGACTGCTGGGATGTAAAGAAACTTACAGTGGATGAGCAGATGAAGGTTTATCTTGACGCAGCCGAAGAAGAGCTTGATAAGAGCATGAAGGAAACAGAGTGGTGCAAGCAGCGTCTTGCCCAAAGGGGGCGGTTGGAGTATGAAGCTCGCTGGGGAAAGGAAGACGCAGCTTGGCTTAGCATTGACTCTGAGCCTTATGAGTTTGACGAAGAAACAAAAGAAGATGTTGTCAACAACCCCAACCACTACAACACGGGGTCGATAGAATGTATTGAAGGTATCCAAGCATCTATGTCTGAGGAAGCATTCAACGGCTATCTCAAGGGTAACTGCATGAAGTACCTCTGGCGATATGACTACAAAGGTAAGCCAGTAGAAGACCTTCAGAAAGCTCAGTGGTACTTAGCTGAACTGATAAAGGAACTTTTGTTTGAAGATGGGGATTGGTCATGAGTGAAATACTAAGCAGTCAACTGAAAACACCTGATGGTACAATACTTGAGTCGCTCCACCGTCACGACTATGTGACTCACAAGGATGCCAACGGCAAAGAATACATGCTGGATGGAGGTTGTGCTTATATCAGGCGTTCTATAAACGGCGACGAAGAGCTGATTACTGTGACTACAGATGATTCTCATTCTGTTATCCGAGAAGCGGTGACTTGGGGAACATACGGTAAGAACGGCGATGAGCCTTTCAAGCGAGTCAAGCTTGCTAATATGACTGATGACCACATAGCAGCTTGTATCGAAACTCAAATGGCAACCATGCTTCCAGCACTGTACGAAGTAATGCAGAATGAGTTGGAATATCGAAATGAGAATTAAAATGTATAAACTGATAGAAGAGATAGTCGGGCAAGGTACAGACGCTGGTTATCTTAGGGCGCACAAGCACACTGATACACCTGATGAAGAGACGATAAAGAACTGCATTGAGCAATACATAATGAATGGCTTTGATGGTTATTTTGAGTTTGACACAGAGGAATAATTCTAGTGGACGATTTTGATAGAAAAGAAGAGCGGCGGGGTAGGTTTGACCGCAAGAAGAACTTTAAGAAAGTGAAGAAGGCTAACAAGGCCACCACTAAACAACAACAGAAAATAAAAAAGGTATTGGTAGATGACTGGAACATTTATGAACATGCTATGGAGCGTTGAGTTCCGCTTCGGTATCGGCCTAGATTTAGAGTCGTGTGATAGCCGCCCAGTTTGGGCTATACGAAACAACGAAATGACCGCAATGGCATTTGATGGGCTGGTACTACTTATCCCGTTCTTTGTTATAACTGCCGGTAGAGTTTGGGAGGACGATGAAGATGCTGTATAAGATAAAGTTTGTGGCTAAAGCGTTAGGTTATTTTATAATCTCTCCAGTCTATGTACCTGCGGTTATAGTTTATGAGAACAGACAAGATGTGTACGACTTCTACTCAGATGTATGGAAGATAGTTACACTCACCCACCCTATGTTAAAGGATAAAGATTAATGGAACAGTACCAACAGTTTATACACAAGAGCCGCTATGCACGATGGATGCCTGAGCTTGGCCGCCGTGAGACATGGGAAGAAACAGTACAGCGTTATGTAGACTTCTGGTCTAACCGTGGACAGATTGACAAGAAGACAGCAGAGAAACTATACAACTCTATTCACAGCCTCGAAGTAATGCCATCAATGCGCTGCCTTATGACAGCAGGTGTTGCGCTTGACAAGGATAACGTAGCAGGGTTTAACTGTTCGTATCTGGCAATTGATTCGCCCCGCAGCTTTGATGAGCTAATGTACGTGTTGATGTGCGGTACGGGTGTAGGGTTTAGTGTTGAGCGTAACTTCATCGTTAAGCTTCCTGTAGTTGCTGAGTCATTCCACCCGACCGACACTACCATTGTAGTAGGCGACAGTAAGGTGGGCTGGGCTTCAGCGTTCCGTGAGTTGATTGCTATGTTGTACGCTGGTAAGATTCCTAAGTGGGACATGACCGGTGTTCGAGAAGCTGGCGCACGACTAGAAACCTTTGGCGGTAGAGCATCAGGCCCACAACCACTAGATGACTTGTTCCACTTCTGTGTTAACATCTTCAAGAAGGCTGAAGGTCGTAAGCTAACAAGCATTGAGTGTCACGATGTAGTGTGTAAGATTGCTGACATTGTAGTTGTGGGTGGTGTTAGACGTTCTGCACTCATCAGCTTATCTAATCTGTCTGATGGACGTATGGCTAAAGCTAAGTCAGGTGCATGGTGGGAGAATGAAGGTCACCGTAGACTTGCTAACAACTCTGTAGCTTACACAGAGAAGCCAGACTTCGAGGCTTTCTTGAATGAGATGCAGACACTGTATGAGTCTAAAGCTGGCGAGCGGGGTTTGTTTAGTCGTGTAGCAGCACAGAAGATTGCAGCACGTAATGGTCGCCGTGACCCTAACCATGACTTCGGAACTAATCCTTGCAGTGAGATAATTTTACGCAGTAACCAGTTTTGCAACCTCTCAGAGATTGTAGTACGTGCAGACGATACTGAAGAAACACTAATGGCTAAAGCAGAAGTAGCTGCTATCATCGGTACTCTTCAAGCAACGCTTACAGACTTCCGTTACCTTCGGAACATTTGGAAGAAGAACACTGAAGAAGAAGCCTTGCTGGGTGTAAGCATGACCGGCATCATGGACAACGAACTATTGAGCCGAGCTGACTCACCACACTGTCAAGTAGTATTGGAGAACGTAAGAGATGTTGCAATTAAGACCAACAAGAAATGGGCTGCTAAGCTTGGAATTAACCAGTCTACGGCTGTTACTGCTGTTAAGCCATCTGGTACTGTTTCTCAGCTTGTTGATAGTGCTAGTGGCATCCATCCTCGCTTCTCTGATTATTACATTCGTCGTGTCCGTTCAGACAAGAAAGACCCGCTTGCAGCCTTCATGTCAGCAGCAGGATTTCCCGTTGAACAAGACGTTATGTCAGAGTCATCGTTAGTCTTTGGGTTTCCTGTAAAGGCTCCGAAGGGTAGCACAACAGTAAAGATGGTAGGAGCCATGGAGCAGTTAGCTTTGTGGAAGACTTACCAGAACCACTGGTGTGAGCACAAGCCAAGCATCACAGTTTACTACACGGACAGTGAGTTCCTTCAAGTAGCGCAGTGGATATGGGATAACTTTGACATCTGTAGTGGCATTAGCCTTCTACCCGTCAGCGACCACACATATCAACAGGCTCCTTATGAAGAGATTACTGTAGAAGAATACGACAAGCTAACGTCAGCGATGCCAGTAGGTGTTAACTGGACTGACCTTGGTTACTTTGAAACTGAAGACAACACCACAGGCTCTCAAGAGCTGGCTTGTACCGGTGGGGCTTGTGAGATAGTATAGGAGATATACATGAAAGCAAAGGAAGCTAATATACTATCGTTTAGAATTATCGTTAACCATTCAGGGGCCATCCTAACAGAGATGGGTGGCCTCCCTGAAGACCGGCTGCACGAAGTGTTTAAGGGGGATGAGCTTGTGTTGTTGCGTAAGATTATCCGTGACGCTAAGCCTAAGCTAGAGAAGATGCATGAGTTCTTGGAGAGAGAACTGACAGCCTTCTCAACTGTTTAAACTGTTTCATATACTGCATGACTGGGGACTTCAACATACAGCGAAGTCCCCAACTGCATACTACCACTTAACTTTATCTGCCCAGTAAGCCGCAGACATCTTACCCTTCTTTATATTCTTACCATGACGGGCTTTAAAACTTGCTCGCTTCTTCTTCATTGTTTCTGATTCACCGGCCTTGGGCTTACCTGCTGTACTGGCTCCTTGTTCTCCGAAACGGATTGTCTTAACCTTATCTCCTTCTTTTGCCACAACCACATGACTTTTCTTCGGGTGCTTAGGTGTGCGCTTCGGTTTGTTATAGCCGCTTACTCCTGCGTTGGTTAGCTTACTGTCTTTCATTTTCTGTAGCTCCTTGTTTTCTTTGCAATCTTCTTAGGCTGGGCGCTATGCTGTTTTCCTTTGGCTGTATCGGCCTTTTTCTTTTTAGTTGTGGCTGCATACTGTGCCGGTGTCAAAGCCTTAATAGCCTTCTTAGGCAGGTAACGCTCACCTGTTGCCTTCTTACCTTGAGTGCTCGGCTTACCTGACTTAGTACCCCACTCTTCTTTAGTCCACTTCTTTAGAGACTTCTGGGACTTTGCGAGCGCCATTATTTTTTCTTCCTAGCTTTTTTCTTAGCGGTGTCAGACAGGTCTTTTAAATGAAATAACTTTACACTTGTCTTGCCGTGAGTCTTCCCAGAGTGCAGCGAACCGTCAGGCATTTTATGGTTGCTTCCAGTATATAGTGTTCCATCTTTCTTATAATGATTTACGCCTTTCATTTGTATCCACCTCCTTTAGCTTTATATTCTTTTGCAAGCATCTGAGCTTTTCGTGCTGACCACTGACCTGCGCTACCGCCTTTTGTACTCGCCTTGATTTTGTTAAACAAGTTCTTTCGCATAGTAGGCTTGGTATAGTTTCCTGCTGCGTTTACTGTTGATTTCTTTTTAGCTGCCATCTTACTTTTCCCTCTGTACGCCTTTAGATTTTTCTACTGTACGCATAGCTCCTAAGCCTAACATGCCCATCAACACCGGCATCATTTCAGACAAAGCTACCAGCGGTATGACGATGTCAGAATCGGATAGAGCCAACGCAAAATTAGCCATCGGGATAACAATGAAGTTACCCGCCATGCCAGCCACGCATACCCAACCCACAGCAGGCCGCCAGCCAGCAACAAACATGTTCTTGTGTGCCGCCTCAACCTTATTGACTTCAAGCTGACCCTTCGCAAGTTCCTGTGCGTGTTTCTCTGCCATCGTTGAAATCTGGAAAGCAATTGCATTCTTAGCGTCTTTATCCTCTATAAACTTATCAAGCAGCCCAGTAACAGGGCCAATCAGTGAACTTAAAATACTCATATACTACCCCTCAATACAACCACATTACAGGAGGTTTATCACCACTCCGAGAGCGGTTATCAATATGGACAAAGACACTGTGTATTCCAATGCCTCCAAATCCCATCTTGATAGCTTCCTTAACAATCGTGTACCTCTGTTGTGCCGAACTAATTTTAATGTCTGATGCAATACCTTGACCATGTGTTCCTGCTTTCTCCTTACGTTTTTCAATGGAGTGATTTGGACTTCTGTAACCGCTCGTTATAATAAACGGAAAGCCACACGCCTCCCGCAGTTCGTCAAGCTTGTGTATAAAGTCCCTTGACATTTCGTTCTCGCCAGTTTCTTGGCAATTAAAGTCTTCTAGTTTAAAGTATTTGAATTCACTCATATTAATACGCCTCGTACATTAAATGTATATCTTTTAGAAGAGTCTTCGCTAATATCTTGAGCAGCGTGAGTGAGTTTACCATAAGCATCTATAGCTTCTTTTCTATTTTCCCCGCCGCTTTTAGCTTTACTAAAATCATATTTGTCAGGAAGAATTTCATACTTTCCTTCACCCAAGTCTTTAAAATTAAATACACCAATAGTTGTGAACATTTCAAACACAGGGTCTTTTAGAGATGTAACGGCCAAGTCTACTAATGACTGACTTTCTCTTTGAGCTTTATAGAATCTGTCTGGCCTTTCTCCGCTTTTCATATCTGGAAAATCAGAATACTTAACAGATGTTCTACCTGCTTTTATTGCATTTTCTATTGTAGCTCTAAGCACATCCTGCTGTTTAGTGCCAAACTTTTCAACACGAACATCAGAAGCCTGCATGTCTAATCCAAGCTTATTGCCTAACATGTATCGAGTATATAACAAAGCATTTTCAGGTATAACATTAACTCCGGCTACAAGGGTACGTTGTATGTTGCGTATAACTCTAGGCGTATTAGATAGGTCAGGGTCTGGAGTTGACACAGCTTCTCGTATACCTTCAATATCTAACTTAGGCAGTGTTATTTCAGAGTCTTCTGTACTTACAGCATTAGTCATGTTTTCTGCTGTACGTCCTTCAGAACTAAAATCAAGGTCTGGTAGTTTAGTGTCAGACAAGTCAGGAGCTTCTGGAGCGTTAGCTTCACGCACTTGCTCCATAGTCATATCACCCATCAATGATGTAGGTCTAGGAGCTTCTGTAGTTCCAGCAGTGTTTTCTGCTGTACGTCCCTTAGAACTAAAGTCAGTGCTCACCATCTTCCTAAGCGCTGAGAGGGTTTTACTTACCCCGCTGGTCACAGATTCTTTAGCTTCATCAAAGGTTTCTGTAATATTTTCCTTGACACCGCCTAGAGTTTCTGTTATACTCTCTGTAACATCCGCTTGAGCACCGCTTACTTTATTTAAAACGCTATCTACTATTCCTTCCTTAGCAACTTCAATTTCTGGAACAGGCTCAGACGTTGCAACAACTTCAGCTTGTTCTGTAAACATGTCTGGAGCCTTATCGCTAAATCTCAACTCTTGACCTTCAAAGATTTTATTGATGTCTTTAATGTTGTTAAGTCTAGCTATCTCTTCAACTTCAATGCCTTTGTCTAAAGAGATTTGGCTTAGCGTATCACCCCCTTTTACAATATAGCCGCCAGAAGCAGCTCCGTGTCTGGGGTCTTTAGGGTCAAAGACACGCGCAGTAGTAGACTTAAACTGCTCAGGTCTAAACAAAATATAAGAATACTCGCTCTGATTTACAAACCCCTGCTCTACTTCATTGAGGTATCTAATAGAATCAAACCCTAAGTCTTCTATAAGCTCTCTAAACTCTCGGTTAATGCTGTTTCTTTTTAAGTCAGAACGATAAGTGTCTACTATTGAAATATAGTTTTCCTGTACATCGGCATCTACAAACAAATATTCAAACTCTGCTGAGCGTTCCCTTAAATCATTAATCTTTGCTTCATGCTTCTTAGTGATTTCTACTCCTCTCATTGAAATTTCAGGTTCAAAAAACTCGTCCCAGCCACCACCGGGAGAAAGTATTCTTTCAGCTTCCCACCCGGCAAGGTCAGTATTAATTTCCAGAGGGTTCCGAACATCAATGTAACCCGCATTCATTGTAATAGGCTTAATGTTTTGTACTTCGTACTCGTCTGCAACTCCTTGCGTTCCATATCCTCTAACATCATCAGGAATATCGTCTTCTCCAACGGTAGTTCTTAAAGATATTTCAGGCATTTCTTCTTCTAAGAGCCGTGGGTCGCTAAACATTTCTCCAGCACTTTCACGATTTAAACTCTTAGCGTCTGCTGCATCTTTTAAAGCTTCCTTAGCTTTAGTATCAGGCAGCCCTCGAATAGCAATTACGTGAGCAGCTCCTTCTGAGCCGACATGTACGCCTGTTTCTCGTGCAAACGAAAACGCTATAAACGATTGAGCTTTTTGAAAGCTTGTTTCTGCACGAAACATCATGGCTTGTTCAGTTGACAATTTACGATAATCTTCACTCGCAGCTAAACGCTCATTAGCGCTCAGCATTTTAGGGTACTCATCCTCAAGACTGTCTTGCAACTTTGGAGCCTTAAAAGTATTAAGGTCAATGTCTCCTTCGGCAGCTATCTTAATAAGTACATTTCGAGCTACCTTGTCTGAACCAACCTCGGACAGTTTGGGTAACCTGTTGCGAGCAGTAATAGAAATAAAATCGTGAAGTGCGTCTAGCTCAGAGTCATCAAGTCCTTTTTCACTAGCCTTAGCTACTTCTTCAGGGCTTGTTTTAATGTGAACTTCTTCGTAAAGCTGTCTTAATTTATTAACTGACTCAGATACGACATAGTCTATTTCACCGTCAGGGTCTAAGTCTGCACGTTCTTCAAGTTGCTCTTGAACTTCAGCCAGATAATGCCGATGGTCTTCATCAAAACCCATCTCTTTTTGAGCGGCTGTCCAGTTAGTTAAAGCTTCTTGTTTTGTTGTACTTTCCATAGCTTTCTTCCATGCAGGAAGTTTTTCAAGCTCTTCAATAGGTTTATAATCTTTTCTAATTTCTGTAAATATTTTACTGTCTAAATAAGCAATATCCATATCATCATAGGGACTAAAAAGCATTGAATCTTCTAGGTTGTATGCTATGTCTACAATGTTATCGCTTGTTTCTCTAAGCGTTTCACGAGTAAAATAGTTTTCTGTTGCGGCCTCTAAAATTGCTGTGTTTGTATCAGCATACTCTTCGGCTCCTAAAGTGCTCTTAGACATTTTAGAAATTACTTTATTGCCTAAAGATGTAACTGCTTTAGTTCCTACGTTTATAAGGCCACCAAGAGCATAGCCGGGCGCTTTGACTTCTTTATCAAACTCTGGGACTAAGCCGCCGAACACATCCTCTTGTGCTTTACGAAGGCTCTTTCGATAATGCGTAACTTCTTTTTCACCAATAATGCTTTTGCCCATATACGAACCAGACAGCACGGGAACTTTACCGCCAAGAACCGGAATGATTCCCTGTTGAATTAAGTTTAAAGCATCTGAACTTGCGGGGCCAAAGGGCATAGTAGCATAAGACAAAGCGCTGCCAGAATATTTGGCAGAAGTCTTAGCACGATTAAAGCTATCAAGCAGTAAACCATTACCGCCCCAACGAGCTACCGAGTTATACAAGACTTCATCTAAGTCTTTACCTCTTTCACTTTCGCCGTTAGTTCTTAGATAGTTTGTCCAGCGTGACATGCCCGTCATAATTAAAGCCGCAGGAATTAACTTAGCGCCGTTACGTACAGGAGCTTTAGTTAAAGACTTAGCCGCCCCTTTAAGTACGGTGTTTGTAAACGCAGCAGGATAGCTTAACAACTGAAACAAAATAGAAGTCTTAGGGTTAGAGTAAAGTAAAGGCTTTAGTCCAGACATTGCTGTAGGCTGTAATACTACAGAGTTTGTATAACGAGCTACGCCGCCCAACACTGAAGACTTATAAAAATCATCATCAGTATTAGCGCCTGCTTTCTGCCAATCTATAGCCTTCTTGTAATCAATTCCTAGCTCAGCTAACTCACCTGCTCTTACTTGCATACTGCTATCAAGCTTACGAGTTCCGTTAGCTGCAAGCTTTTCAATGTTTTCTGAAATCATGTGCTTGCCACTAGAAAAAGACGCAGCTTGAACAAACTTAGTCCACTGGTCTAGCATGTTTAAACGGAAAAACTTGTTACTTGCATTTTGTAAACGCTCATTAACTAAAGCGTCTCCAGAAAGCCTGTCTCCTACTTGGGCCATCGCTTGGTCAATGTGGATACTAAACTGCCGCATCTCTGCCATAGCTTCTGTAACAGTCAACTTGTTGTTAGTTACTAGGTTAGTCTCAAGGTCTTTTGTAAGGCTTTTAAATGACACCTCTATAGCTTCACCTAGCCCTTTAGCAGAGTTACGTACACCAGCCTTACCAATGTTTAAAAACACTTCTGTTAAACTTGACAGTGTTGCTAAGCCTAGCATAGAAACTCGGTTTACAAAGCTGTAAGTATCCGCAACGTCTTGGGCTGTCTTGCCGTAACGCTCCAAGCCTTCGCCCGTAGCTGTACGATAAAGCATTTCAACTTGTTTTTCTTGCTTAGCTGAAAAAGTTTCACCCTTTTCTTCAAGCTCTTTACGAATGCGGTTAATGTAAAAACCTTTAAATTCATCAAAGTTTTTAACACCCAGTACACGATGCTTAGCAATAGACTTACCAGCTTGGAAAGTATAAGCGTGTAAAGAACCTAAAATGTCATCATTTAAAAACTCTTGAAAGTCTGCGTCTTCCGCAATGTCGTTAAGCTTACGCTTAGATGAGAAGAAATACCCGCCACTTCCACCAGAGTCTACTTGGTTCTGTACGTCTAACATTGAATCAACGGTACGTCTTGCGTCTCCTTTAGACATATTTCCTTTAGACTCAAATAAATCCATTAAGCCCTTTTTATTCTTTTCGATAGCTGTGCGGCTCCACATACGTGGAACGTAATTCTCAACTAGCTTATCAATAACTCCAATCTTTTCAAGCTGTACACCCATATCAGAGTATAAAGTTTTAACGCCTGCTGCGGCTTTGTTGATTGCTTTGTTTGTAGCTGAATCAAAACCGCTATGTTTAATAGGCTTAGAGCTACGAACAGATAGCATTAAAGCTGCATTCATCTCTTCAGCTAATGTGCCTTTAGCAGAGTGCAATGAAATGTCTTCTACAATAGCTCGGAAGCGGTCGTTAAATTTCCCGGTAACTTCGCGCTGTACTTCAGACAAGTCTTTTTCTACAATTTTGTCTTGGACTTTATATTTAATTCCAAACTCATGGCTTAGTTTTTTCTGTAGTTGAGCAGCAGTTCCAGATAACCCTGTAATCGGAGACAACACGCCAGCAGCCTTACCAAAGAAATTTCCACTTAGGTCAGATGCAATAGTGTGCAAGCCTTGCTTAACTCGATTAGTTACGTTTTCTGCCGTGTCTTCAGAGTCTGCTGCGGCTCGAATCATACGCAAGATTTCTTTCTGTGTTTTCTCACCGCCGCCTAAGTCATCAGCAAACTTCTTAGCTGCCGCATTAAGAGAATCAGAACCGTCTACAACTTTAGCAGTTGACCCTTCCGGGCCTCCTAACCTAAGCGCTTCATCTACTAGAGTTCCACCAGAAGCAGGAATAAATTCACCATCTAAAGCATCATCGTATAGCGCAGCGCCTACTTCTTTAGAAGGTTCTTTGCGAGGAGTTGAAGCGTCTCTAAAATATCTGTTTCCAATTTTAGAGCCTGCACCATACAAACCCATACCCGCAAGTGCGCCAATGCCTACGCCTTGAGCAGTTTCCATAATACTATATTCGTCTTTTTGACCAATAGCTAAGTCAAGTTCTTGAGCTACGTGAGAGCCTGCGCCACCGTAGATAGCACCAATGCCCGCTACAGCCTTATAAGGGTTAGCAGTTTGTGCAGCCTTAGTAGCTCTAATAGCGTTGGCTAGTACACTACGTGCGCCCTGCTGAGCTACTTTACGTGTAGCTACACCTGCAACAGCAGAGACACCGCCAGTAGCTGGAGTAGCAAACAAGCTTCCAAGTACACCGATAGTTTCAGGGTTGAATAGTACGTCAGCGCCGTAGTCGCCTACCGCAGAAGCCCACTCACCAGCACCAGAAAGCTCAGCAGCATTAAACCTATCTTGCATTAAACGATAAGCTGCTTTAACCTCTTCTGGAGCGTCTTTAAGTATATTTGCTTTGCTTAAAGGTGAGCCGATACGTGCAACATCATCTCGCAAGAACTCAGGAATATCAGTTTGCTTTCCTATTGTTGCTTGGTCGATTAAAGCCGAACCTAAACCACGATGCTCTGATAAGTAATCCGTAACTTTATCAAAAGCTACTTGAACTGAAGCGTCTTCCTCAAAGTCTGTTACGCTGTAGCCTTCTGGTATAATAGAGTTGTCGCTACTTAGTTTTTGAGACTCTGTTAAGTATTCAGAAGAAGCATCCGGGCTTTCGTTTAGATAATCACTAAAAGTTTTTGACATTAAATTTTATCCTTTAAATTATTCTTCTGCTGGGCCGTAGTTTTTCATGTACTGACTGTAAAGATTTTGAAATTCTTTTGAAGCTCTTTCTTTACGAATATTAAGCATGTCAAATACTGCATCAGTTGGTTTTAAACGCCCAAGTTTTTCTTCTAATTTTTGAACACGCCCTTTTCCTTTAAGTAAATCTTTATAAGCGGTGCGTTGAAGAGTGACTGCTCGCTCTTCACGCCGATTAAATTCAGCAGGGACAGGAATAACAGACATTACTGTTTCAACAGCTTCTTCTTCAACAACTTCTTCAGGAACAACAGGAACTTTAGAAGTGCTGTCAGGAATTTTCTTTGGAAATAATTCCGTGTGCTTCGCATAAAGAGTTTCAGCAGTGCCTCTTATGGGAGGGTTACTATTAATAAGAGACTTAATAGTTTCATGTATTTCACCAAACAACGGCCCTACTTTCCCGTCAAAATTATTGTTAGCTTTAAGTGCAGCATCAATCTTAGCTCTGCCGTCAACTGTTTCTGTTCTGTAAGCTTCATAAAGGTTTAGTGCATTATCAGCGCCGCCAAGTTTACCCATTCCGTCAGTATTCGTCATTCTCTGAGCGTTAATTACCCCCTCAATAGCAAACATAGTATGATAAGGATTTCTTAATCCAGCACCAGACAAGGCTCTATCTGCGTTTCCGTTTTCGTATGCCTGAGCAACCATTTCTCCAGCAATTAATTTAGCGTTGCCTGCTTGCGCCCACTGCTCCTCTTTAGCACGGAAGATAACTGCGCCTGCAACTGCTCCAACATTATCAAATTCTGCTTGAAGCATTTGCTGACCTATTTTACTAGTGGACTTGTGTCCAGCATCTTTAACTTTCTGCTCTAGTGCTTCGGTAAGCGTTTCGCTTCTGTCGGATGCAATGCTTCTTACGCCCTTGTTACCAGCATCCAAGAATGCTTTTTCTGGGCCTGTAGCACTTCGAATTTGAGAAGAAAGCAAATCAAAGCCCTGCCTTGAAGACGTAGCTTGAGGGGTGTCTAAATTAATGCTTCCGTCATTTCCTTGTCTAACAAAGTCTATGTAAGAGGGATTTCCGTTTTCATTATAATGTTGAACAGGAACCATAGGAGTTTTGACACCAAACGAACCCTCCTCCATTATGACTTCCCCAATAGTCGGCGGTTTTTGTCCTAAATCAGACCTGCCTAAATTTTGCTCAGCTATAAACACAGACAAAGCAGAGTCGCCTGTTTGTGCATAAGCATTCTCATAAGATTTTTTGTCTACGTTGTAACCTGTTAGCTTGTCTGAAGATTCTAAAAGGTTTGCAATAGTATCATTATGCAAATCTGCGTCAAGCACACCTGTACTTTTTCCAACCCAATTAGAAAGAGCACCAGTAAGAGTACCTGCTTTTGATTTTTTAATAAGGTCATTGTAAGCGTCTTTACTGCCGCCAGCAGATAAAAAATCATTTGTATACTGTAACTCTTCCTTATGCTGTTTAGCTAATTCTTGTCCATACCTAGAAGAAAGTTGTTTTTTATGCAAGGCGTATGCAGACGGATTATACGTGCCGGGAGCAAATTTAGTTTGCAAGTACGCATCAACTTCTGTGTTTGCTTGACCTGCCCAATAAGCATCGTAGCCTCCGTCAAAAGCCTGTGCTTCTGTTTCACGCGCTGTAATTGTCGTGCTTTGGTTGTAAGCTTTAGTGGTTCGTAGCTTGTTAGCCATGTTTTCTTCATTGTTTAAGAAAGCCGTCTGTCGCTGACCCATTATATCCTGAGCAACGTCAAGCCCTATCTTAACAGCAGCGCCCTTCCAAAAATCTTTCTTTGCGCGTGACTCAGCTCTTTTTTGTTCTTTAGCATTTCTTTCTCTAACATCTGCTAAGAGGCTCTCACCATATGCGATTGAATCTTGTGCCATGTTTATTGTCCTTCAGGTTGTGCCATGAGGCTAGGTTGCGCTGGAGATTCTGGAGTTGTTTCTTCTGGTTGCGGCTCAAGAAGACTTCCCATTGTAGGAAGGTTTTTCATCTCACCCGCCATCTCTTCGGTAATAAATCCTTGAGGAATTATAGAGTTTCTTAGTTCTTCTAGTTTCTTTTCTTCCATATCAACACCAAACACATCCCCCTCTTCTTCGTCATTGTCGATTATAATGTCGAGGTCTAAACGCTCAGCAAGGGCAATAAGAATATATGCACAGGGTTCAGCCAACATCAACATTAAGTCAGGGTTCCACTTGCCTTTCTGAAACTCGTTAAAAAGAATTACCTGTACAATAGCCATCACAGGTACGCCTTTATCAATGCCTGTCATCAGAGATGCGTAAACAGTTTCTTCAGTTATAAAGTCCCACAAGTAAATAGTGCCTTCGTGAACATTGGTAATCTCTGGAGCTTTCTCATAAGGAGCTGGGTTAGCGGGGTCGTTAGTTAGCGACTGGCCCGGAATAGACCTGCCCATTTTAGACCGCTCTGCGTTGTATAGTTCTTCATCCATTATGCCGTTCCTCCAGTAGACCGTGCCATCTGTTGTAAGTATTGAGAAGCGCCATAGCCGTAAGGGTTCTGCTGGTAGTGGTTCTGGCCGCTAACTTGAATCTGCATGGCTCTGTCGTTAATGTCCGCAGAGGCGTATTGCCCTGCTGGGGCCATGTTAACCTCAGGGACATGAGCATTATACTGAGTTGTATTGTACACCGTCTTGTCTTCAAGTCCAATAGCCTGCATAGCTCTTGTTTCAACGCCGCTGACAACTCTTTTGCCGATGCTGTCTACAAACTTTCCCGGAGTTTCTAAAATCTTGTCGGGGATTCCCTGCACCGAAGTAACAGCATTATCGTACAACTTGCTTCCGTAGTCGGTTACTTTGTCTAACATGCTGGTTGATTTTTCAAACGTAGGTTTATCTATTTGAATTCCTCCAGACTCACTAATCATTTGTTGACTTGTTGGTTTATCATAAGAAAAGTCACCCTCAACGTCAGCTTCATATGTATTAGGTACAATCTCACCAGTAGAAGGAATCTCTCGACCCGGAACTGGGTCACCCGTTTTAAATGTAGACTTGCTTGTATTTTCAACAAACGTAGAAGGTTTATCAGCCATGCCTGTTTGTGCCTTGCTGCCGGGAATAGTTCCTTTGCCTGTCAGCGCAAGAGAATCATTAACAACATTAGCTTGGGTGGCTGAGAATATTTGACCTCCAGATTTAAGACCATCTTGAAAATAAGCAACTACCTTATTAGCATTTTCCATTACTGCATTTTCAGTAACGCTCCAAAGGTTGCCGAACTCTTTGCCTTTAATTCCCGGCAACAGGCTTTCCATCCCCGGAATTTTATTTAATGTTGCGCCTACAAACTCATTAGTAAATGCTGCAACACCGTCTGTAATAGTTCTGAACGCTGAGTGTCCTGCTTTTGCAAAGCTTGCACCGGCCTCAAGAAGCTTACCAGCGCCTTGAGCAAACTTACCGCCTTTAGCTAAAGCTCCTGTAACATTTGAAAACATGCCTCCAGCTACGTTACCTATACTTGAAAACATATTACTCATCATAGCTCCGACTGGAGTAAACATCAAAGCTAGTTGGCCTACCCAGCCAATCTTGCCCATGAATTTACCCACCTTACTCATAGCAGACCTGATGCCTTTGCCGATAGACTTAAACGCAGACTTGAAGCCCTTGCCAACCTTTTTAAAACCTTTTTTAATGCTTTTAAAAAATCCCATTATTTAATACCTTTAGTGTTTAATTATTTAGAGTTGTGGTTGCTAGCTTTAACCAATAGCTGTGTTAAGTGTATTTAACATTGCAGAAACTTTTGTTCTGTCGTCAGACTTAAACACCTTCTCGTTACCAATAGCTGTAGCCAACATCTGAGCTTTTCGTTGCTGCTCGTTTTCAAAGTTCTGTCGAATGTAAGCGGCTTCATCACGTAACTGCTGCCACAGCTGCGTCTGTTCTTGAGATGTTAAGTTATAAGCTATCTGAGCGTTTTGCTGGTTTGCAGAGTTTTGCGCTGCGGTATCAGCTAAGTTAGCTTGTCTGCGCCACTGAACATTAGATTGCTCAACAGCCTGTGCGTTTGAGGCATTCCACTGGTCACGCTGAAAATCTTGTTGTTCGTTAAACTTAGCAACATCTGTGTCTAGCTGAGCTTGGAGTGATGCGGCCTGTAACTCGTTGCCTGCATCTATTGCCGCCGCTCTATCTTGTGCAGTAGCGTTGAACTGCTCACGTGCTGCATTTGAAGAAGAGTTATACTGCTCTACTTGCACTCCAAGGCTTGCCATAAACTGTTGTGTCTGTTGCTCGTTAGCTGCGTTAAACTGAAGTGCAGCATTCTCAGCTGCGGTATCGCTCAATAGGACTTGTTGTTGGTTCTGAGCTTTGAGTACATTTGATTGTTGTTCGTTGCTCAAGTTAGTCATGTCCATCTGCAAGAAAGCCTGTGCGTTCTGTGCAGCAAGCTTAATGTTTTTGTCTAAGTTAGCCATGTCCAGAGTTGCCATTGCGGTAGCGTTCTGCATTGCGGCTTGCTGGTCAGCGGTAAACTTAGTAGCTACCATAGTCTGCATAAACTTACTATTAGTTAACTCAACTTGCTGAGCAGCACTAAACTTAGACATATCTACACCGGCAACCATTGAAGCGTTTTGGACTGCTCTTTGCTGGTCGGCGGTAAGCTGTGCTTGATTCATTTCTGCTGCAATTTTACCCTGCAACAAATTAGTTTGCATTTTAGTATTTAAATTTGCAAGCTCTGTTGCTTGTTCGTTACTAAGGGTTTCACTTGCTGCTTGATTCTGAGAAGTTAAGTTAGCCAGTTTTGTTTGTTGCTCGGCGCTTAAATTAGCAAGGTTCATCTGTTGAACAAATCCTGCATTTTTAGACATGAAGTCTGCGGCTACTTGGAACTCAGCCATCCGCTCTTGCTGCAAAGCAGACATGTTCTCAGACTCAGTAGCATTCATGTACTGCATTTCAGCTAACTCAACTTGCTGTTCGTTACCAAGGTTTTGCGCTCGCATTGCTTGGTCGTTCATTGCATTAACTTTAGCGGTTTCTTGTCGGTTAGCAAGGTCTTGAGTACGTGTCTGCTGTTGTTGCTGAGCGGTTGTCATTACAGCATCTTGTCTAAACTGGCTTTGCAGTGTTGACATTTGCTGAGCCATTTGAGCTGTCTGCGAATAAGACGTTTGCTCGTTAGCTAAATTTGCTAAGCGTCTTTGCATGTCCAACGTAGCTGTAGACATATTGGCCTGCTGCTCATTGCTCAAGTTTTGAGCTGCACGAGACTGGAGTGCTTGAGCATTGCTTTGAGCTATAGGCATCGCAGATTGAATAATAGCGTTAAATAAAGCGTCTCGGCCTATAGTAGAAGTTGTCATGCCCCGCTTAGCTAACATCTGCTCTACTTGCGACACCGCAGGCTTAGCCCACAGCGGCACGTTTCCGTCTTCCATCCCGCCTAATAAGCTTTCAATTTGTGAAGATACTAAAGCTTCTGTAGGCAGTGCGGCAATAGCAGCTCTTACTTCTACTGGCTCTTTGTCTAAAGCTATCTCAACTGTTGCGGGGTCTTCTACAATAGCAGCGGCAATTTCAGGAGGCATCTCAGCCACTGCTGTAAGCATTTCAGCCGCTGAAGATTTAGCTGCGGTTCCCTTAACTGTTCTGCGCTGAGCTGCGTCAAAGCCAGCTATATCTTTAATTTTTGCAGCATCCCCTTCAGACATAGTAGCGTCTGTAATAAGAGCACGGTCTTTTTTCTCTGCTGCTTCTGTTTGCTCCACGGTTGCAGTTTTGCCAGTAACCTCATTAACATAAGCACCTTTGCTGGGGTCAAAAACAATTTTATCGCTTGCTTCAGCCAGCTTCTCTTCAGCTTTATTACGCTCAGCAGCTTCAGCTTTTGCTGTAAGCGTAGCGTCATCTAGTTCAGCTTGAGCTTCTTCAGATACTGTGCCTACTGCATTTGTGACATCTGTGCCGTACCCAGCCTGCTCTGCGGTGTATGTCTCGCCCTCCATGCCTGATGGCGCTTCTACTTTAGTGGGGGCTTTCTGAGAACTATAACCTACGCCTGCGGGAGCATCTACTGTACCAGCATAAGTAGTTCCAGCATCGTCAAGCTTTTCAATATTCCGCACATCAGTAATATTGGGCGCATAACCAGCAGCAGTACCTATTTTTGCAGCCTCCATTTCGGGGGCTACATACGTAGGGTTTGTTTGCTCAATGTCTGTTGGAGCACCGCCAGCATTAGTATTTACATCGCCTGTACTGCCTTCAGTCGCTGTGCCGCCGCTTGGGTATTCAGATGTTCCGGGGTAACCGTTCGCTACACTACTCATTGTATTTACTGCCTCTTGTACGTTTGCGTTGTCTTCGGGGGATATTTTGTTTGCTTCTGCTTCTTCACGTTTTCTTTTTCTTTCTTCCAGCTCTTCTTCTGTCATTTCTGGATTGTCTTTCGCAAACTCTTCAGCCTCTGCGTCTAACTCTTCTTGTGTCTTAGCACCTGAAGTAGAGAGGCTATAAACAGGAGCATTATAGTTTCCATTTTCATCTATAAAGCCTTCACTAATTAATGTTTTCTCAGGCTCAGGAATTGGTTCGGCTTCAACAATAATTTCGTCTATTACTTCTTCTTCTTCTTGTTTTTCTACGGGCGGTGCGCTTGTAGAGCTTCCACCCCCGCCAGTCCCTCCGCCATAGTTGGTGCCACTAGAGCCACCATAACTAGCAGCAGAGTTATTATAAGAAGTGTTGTAATTAGAATTACCACCACCGCCACCGCCGCTGCTGCTTCCGTAAGTCACAACTTCGTTTATTGTTGCGCCACCATAAGCCATAGCTCTATAGTTCTTTAATTTCTTTAAAGCCCTTAAAGCTTTCATTTCTTTTGACTGAGTTTTCTTACGCATTAATGTGTTCCTACGCTATGCTGCTTGTTGGTTTTCTAAAGATTTTAAAAACTTGTGACACTTCTTTACTGCGGTGTCAGTAGCATTTTTAGGAAAAGTTATATATTCGTTATTAACCTTGTGTGCATATTCGCTAGTGAGGTCATAGTCATCATACACATAGTCTTTCGGGTAGTCTATCTTCAACTTAGGAAGCCTTGTGTTTTCGTGGAGATAGTTTTTCTTTTCCATCTCCTCCAAAGCAACTAAGTAGTCGTTCATCCACTCGTAGTCTATTCCAAACTTAGATGTCTTCTGAACAGTGCCGGGAGTTCTCTCGTCATATATGTAGGTCGCTGGCTGCTCGTCATTAGTGTAAAAGTTTAAACGTCCTTCTAAAGCTTCATGTTTTAAACGCAGCATATGTAAAGTATCTTCGCCGATTATCAACTCTTCGTTGAATTTAAAACTTGCTGCCTTTTTACTTACCCATGTAACACGACAATGTATTTCATCGCCTTCACTATACTTACGTTGTTCAGTATAGTAGTTGTTGTATAGCGTATTATAATATGTAGCCTTTGGAATGCTCAACCCACGCAGTTCATTAAACATGTGCAAGTAGTCTAAAGTTAATAAGTTTTCATAGTCTACAGTAAAAGGCTTTACAGAATACGGCTTATGGTTTATCTTCTTTATAGACCTTTGGTTTATTAAGCATACTGCATCTGGTGGAGTCTCTAGTCCTGCAAGATGTTTATACATCCAAACACCGTGAGGAGTTAAAAAGTCATCTCCGTCTATCATTACACAGTAGTCGTTATCTGAAGCTAGGAAGGCTTCTAGCAAAGAGTTCTTGCCCTTTGCCGGTGTTCCATTGCTTTCGGTAACGTGGTGCTCAATCTTTTTCTTAGTACAGTAACTTACAGCTTCTTTAATGTAGTCTTCATTTAAACTATTAATAATTACTACTGCATCTTTTTTCTTAAACCCGCTGTACTCAGAGTCAAAGTGACGCTTGAGAGCTTTTAAATTTCCAGAGGTCAGAATATAGAACTGCATTTAGTCTTCCTTGTTTACTAACTTTTGAATTGTTTCTGATTCGTATATTCTAATGCCTAACCATATAATAGTAAACAGCGATGCAGTAGGGGGCAGCCAAGCTGCTAAGGACATTATGCCTGTTGATGCTGCTGCAATATCTATTACTTCTTTTCCTTCTTCTACGGTCATTGTGTTAATCCTATGGGGGGTTAAGTTATTTTTTAAAAAGTAAAACTACTACGTAAGCAAGTACAGGAATTAACGCTATAGCTAAGCCCGCAAATGTAATAAACTGCTTTAAGAGGTGTAGGTTTAAACGCCTCTTAGCTAAAGCCTGTCTTGCTTTTAGTTCTCTTTCGCGTTTGCAGTCTGCCTGAAACTTTAAAAAATCAGAATACATATCAGGGCGGCCAGCATATATCATATACTCTCTCAGCCACTCTTCTTGTTCTTTGATTTTTTCAAGAGCCAT
>ENA-OSJC01000359-OSJC01000359.1-marine-metagenome-genome-assembly--contig:-NODE-359-length-45660-cov-73.057346_pt1 | contig 45660 bp, 38 predicted proteins | sample MGYA00237885_ERZ534234 | MGnify/ENA primary metagenome ERZ534234 (study PRJEB26413, sample SAMN06343907) | marine metagenome | isolation source: coastal waters | place: Atlantic Ocean: West Antarctic... | reverse complement strand
CTTGCTGGCCATACAACGTCCGCGCATCACGAACAGAGTCTGCTGCAAGTTGCAGCATCATCCTTTTCAGAGCACTCGCTTGAAACAGACTTTATGCCACTTGGCATTGTTTCCGACCGGTGGGAGGACTTGAGCGTGAAAGTACTTGATCTGCTGGCTGAGTCCAGCTCTTCAGAGGCGGTGCTTTCAAGTAATGAGATCGACATCCGGGGAGTGACAATCAAGGAAGTCGCATGGAAAAGCCGTCTGAAGGCACTCCGGATGGTCCTTCCAGAGGGGGTATCTGTTAGCACGAATATGCTCTATGTCGACCCGACGATAGACGCTAAGCAGGCCTGTGCAATGGCAGCCGAGGCGTTTGCCACCGGAGCGATAAATTTTGAGGAATCCAGCGCTGAATTTCTGAGCTCAGCCTACCCTCGCCTCAATCGAGTCGTCGCGCTGGCTGACGTCTGCACGGCAACGACGATCTCCATCACGGGCCATACCGACTCGTCCGGAAGTGACGAATGGAATCAACGACTGAGCTTGAAACGAGCAGCGGCTGTTAGCGACTATATCGCCCATGGCGGTATCGAAAAAGATCGCCTGTTCGTATCCTCAGCCGGTTCTTCCCTGCCCATCGCCGACAACAAGACTCGTTACGGCCGCAGTCTCAACCGTCGAATCGACATTAAGCTCCAAACGGACCAACAGAAAAACTAGTCCGGCGGCGTCAATTTCAAGAGTTCGATTGTGAAAATCAGAGTTGCGTTGGGAGGAATTTCACCGCGCCCTGACGGACCATATGCCAAGTCTCCGGCAACAATGAGTTCACGTGTTTCACCTTCGAGCATGCACGGAACACCAAGATCCCAACCTTTAATCACTTGTCCAGCGCCAAGCTGAAACTGAAATACGGTACTGCCTGACTCCCAGATAAACGCGCCATGCTTGTCTTCTGCCGACTCGTCGTAAAGCCATAGCCAGACATTGGTATCAGCGTAGTCACCTGCAACTGCGCTGCGACCAAATCCTTTCTTAACGACTCTTGCACTCAGTCCCGGAGCAACCTGAATTAGGCCCGATTTATCTGCAACTGGGCATTCTGCAGTCGTTGCTTCGTTAGTTGTCTCTTCATTAGTCATAGTTTCATCCTCAGCCACATCATTATTTTCAGCCGTATTGCAGGCAGTCAACGCAAAAAAAGTGGAAATAATCGCGACTATCAGTTGGTTTTTCATTCTTCAGAATCCCTAAAGTCCAATGACGCGGAATTGATGCAGTATCGCAAACCGGTCGGTTGCGGACCATCCTCAAAAACATGGCCAAGGTGTGCATCACAGTTTTTGCAAACCACCTCGCTCCGCGTCATGCCATGGCTCATATCGATTTTGGTTTGTACCATGTCACCCGCCAGTGGCAGCCAGAAACTAGGCCACCCGGAACCCGAATCGAATTTGTGCTCGGAGCTAAACAGCTCCGTGTCGCAACAAACGCATCGATATGTTCCTTCAGCCTTATGGTCCACATACTTGCCGGTAAACGCTCGTTCAGTACCCTTATTTTGAGTTACCTGAAACTGCTCGTCGTCCAGTTTCGCCCGCAGTTCATTGTCATCAGAATCACCCACGGCCAGCTTCATCGTTATCATTTAGCAAAAAGGCATTCATACGTTGTACGTATTGTGAGGGATTTTCAAGCTGTGAGCCTTCCGCCAACAGTGCATGATCGAGGACGATATTAGACAGCGCTTCGAAGCGGTTGTCATCTTCCTCGCCAGAAAGTCGCGTTACGAGTGGATGCTCGATGTTTATTTCAAGAATCGGTTTCGACTCCGGCAGCTCCTGTCCACTGGCTTCCAACATACGACGTACCTGAGGGTTTAGATCCTGATCGCTAGCGACGACACATGCTGGCGAATCAACAAGCCTGCGGCTGATATTAACCGCCGCGACACGCTCACTCAGTACACCCTGCACCTTCTCCAACAAGTTCTTATTCTCATCATTGAGTTTGTCTTGCGCTTTTTCGTCATCTTCTTCCGGTATATCAAGCGCTTCACGAGCAACGTCAACGAGCGCTTTTCCCTCATACTCAGTCAGACCGTCTGCCAGCCAGGCATCGATTCGGTCAGTCAGCAATAAGACCTCGACGCCACGGCTTCGCAAACGCTCTATATGCGGACTGGCCACGGCAGTCGCATAATTCTTGGCAAGAATGTAATAGATCTTGTCCTGGTCCTCTTTTGCTCTTTCGAGATAGTCATTCAAGGACTGGTCCTGGGTGTCGTTGCCGTTCTGCGTTGTCGCGAAACGGAGCAATTTGGCAAGCTTGTCCTTATTACCATGATCTTCGACTATACCTTCCTTCAGCACTTGACCGAACTCACCCCAAAACGTCTGGTAGCTGTCCTTGTCACCCGCAATCTTCTTCAGCATATCCAATACGCGACGTGTCAAAGCAGAGCGCATCGACGTGAGATCCGGATTCTGTTGAAGTAGCTCCCGCGATACGTTTAGGGGGAGATCCGACGAATCCACTACACCCTTTACGAAGCGCAGGTATAGAGGTAAAAATTGCTCAGCATCATCCATAATAAAGACGCGCTGTACATACAGCTTCAGTCCTTTGGGTGCCTCGCGATTCCACATGTCAAACGGTGCAGCGCCTGGAATATACAGCAGACTCGTGTACTCACGTTTGCCCTCAACTCGATTGTGGCTCCACGTCAGCGGATCTGCGAAATCGTGCGACAGGTGCTTATAAAACTCTTTGTACTCATCCTCTGTCACGTCTGACCGTGAGCGCGTCCACAGAGCAGTCGCAGAATTAACAACTTTGGTCTCTGTGTCTTCTTCGCCGATCGCCATAAGAGACACGGGAAAGCCAATGTGATCTGAGTACTTTCGAATCAATGATTGGATCCGGAATGACTCGGCATACTCGGACTCATCTTTCTTGAGGTGCAAAGTAACTCGCGTGCCTCTTTCAGCGCGCTCGATGTTTTCGATCGTGAACTCACCCTCGCCTTCAGACTCCCAACGAACGGCCTCATCAGCTGCTAATCCTGCACGGCGAGATTCAACCGTGACCTTATCCGCAGCAATGAAGGCCGAGTAAAAGCCGACGCCAAACTGTCCGATCAGTTGCGCATCATGCTGCTTGTCACCCGTCATCTGCTCCAAGAACTCCGCAGTACCCGATTTGGCGATCGTGCCAAGATTGTCAATTAGCTCGTCTCGGGACATGCCAATGCCATTGTCGATCACCGATAATGTCTGTTGCTCTTTGTCGACCTCGATCTTGATACCCAGCTCAGTATCCTCGGTCAGCAAGTCGGGCTTGGCCAGCGCTTCAAAGCGCAGCTTGTCCGCTGCATCAGAGGCGTTGGAGATCAGCTCACGAAGGAAGATTTCCTTGTTGCTGTACAAAGAATGGATCATCAGCTGCAATAGTTGACGAACTTCAGTTTGGAACCCTAGGGTCTCGCGCTTGTCGCTCACGCAATCGTCTCCCGACGTAATGAAAGGGATACAAACGATATAGCCTTCACAGACTATTTCAAGGCCATATCAGGTACAGCAGGGTAGTTTCTTTAGGTAGCCTCTGACCAACGGATTTGTGGTGAAGTAACCGACCTATGGTCCATCAAGGACGAATTTCTATGGGGGTGTTGTCGCCGACCATCAACCAGAGGTCGATCATGTCGGAGTTCGAGATGGCGATGCAACCGTTGGTCCAGTCTTGCGTCCTGTAGTAGGTTTCTGACCGGCTAGGCTCATTAGGCTGGCCGTGGATCATGATAGCTCCGCCCGGCGACACACCGTCGCTCCTCGCTTCCTGACGATCGGCGGCGTTGGGATATGAAATATGAATCGACAAGAAATAGTCACTGTTCGGATTACGCATATCCAAGAGGTATCGACCCTCAGGCGTTTTGAAATCGCCCTCTGCCTTTTTATCGCCTTCCGGAACGATCCCCAAAGCAATTTTGAAAGTGCGAAAAATCTCGCCATCATTCAGCAAATACAGCTCACGATCTGACTTGTCGATAATAACCTCGTCCGCAATGGGCAATTCTGCGGCCTGAATCAAGCCGAGAAACAGCAGAATCATGAGCGGGAAGATTGTCTTTATGTTGACCCTCATCGGCCTAGACTAACAAACCTTCCACCTGCAGAACACGCCCCGAAGCACACTTGTCGTGACATGCAGAATGCACCTATAGGGCGATTTATCGTTCTTCCTAGGTGCTTGTAGACAATGGTGGTGGCATCCGTCCGACGTCTCTCTGGGCAGCACTGTTCGCAAGGGTGACTTGCTCGACTCGATTACAGATCCAATGAGTAATGCGAGAACCGAGTTGCGGTCACTCTATTCCGGTCGAATCATCGGCATAGCGCGGCATCAAGTTGCCATACAGAGCTTCGCCGCATTTCATGTTGGCATTGAAATCGATGAAGTTTCCGCCAGCGAGGAGATATCGATGTCGCATGAAAAACCGTCGATGATAGTTACGTGGGCGGCATGTCCGAGTAAACTTCAGTCGCTATGACTGAAGATAGAAAACCCCTTAGTAGCTACCGAGCTCCGAAATACTGGCCAATATGGTTTGCCATGGGAGTGCTGCGGCTTATCTGCCTACTGCCACACCGGGCCGTTCTCGCAACGGGGCGAATACTAGGCCGGCTGGCGTATTGTGTTGGTAGTTCGCGCCGTCACATAGTCCAACGCAATATTGAACTTTGTTTCCCCAAGATGAGCTCTCGAGAACGCCATACTCTGGTCGTTGAGCATTTCAAGGCGCTGGGCATGATGCTCGTCGAGATGGGTCTTGGCCGATGGGCTAGTGACAAACATCTCCAGTCGATTACGGTCATCAAAGGACTCGAGCACCTGAGAAAAGCCGAGGAGGATGGTTGTGGCGCTATTCTTCTGTCCGCCCATTTCACCACTTTGGAAGTTAGCGGTCGCGTTCTCTCCACCAGCCTACCGTTCGACGGCGTTTATCGGAAGAACCGGAATGACTTCATTACAGAAATTCAGCGCAGCGGTCGCGAGCGCTCAGTCACCGATACGATCGAAAAACGCGACATCAAGAAAATGGTTCGCAATCTGCGCGCCGGCCGAACGGTGTGGTACGCGCCAGACCAGAGCTACAATCGAAAGGGCGCGGAAATCATCGATTTCTTCGGCGTACCTTCCATGCACACAACAGCCACATCGACATTGACTCGGCTAGGTAAAGCGATCGCGATTCCATTTTTTCCTCGGCGATTGCCAGATGGCACTTATGAGATCACATTGCTGGCACCACTCGAGAACTTCCCCAGTGACGACCCTGTGGCCGATACGCGCCGGTACGTCGGTATTCTCGAGGAGCGCATACGCATGTGTCCCGAGCAGTACTTCTGGATTCACCGTAAGTTCAAAGACCTACCTGATGACTACCCGGACTACTACGTGGATTTCGACGCGTCGAAGTAGCCTTCCAGCAACTCCTCCCAGTTCGCCGCACGGAAATGCAGTTTTGGATCCAGTCCGAGTACTTTCACCAGCGACCGATGCAGGCGACCGAGGGTTTCTTGCTGCCAGGGCCCTGGTGATTTCAGCGCACCTTTATCAAAGTCGAGCATCCAAATATCTCCGTCTTTGTCGACCTGTACGTTGTAGGCGTTCATATCTGCATGATAAACACCGGCCTCATGGAACGTCCAAATCGCCTGACCGACCGACCGCCAGAACGCCTCGCCGCGATCCTTGGTCGCGATGTATTGCGATAGTGAAATCACGTCGGGTATGCGAACTGTGATGAGGTCTGCCGTGTAGAAAGTGCCGTGACGACAGAATCTAGCCGCCGCTGGGCGCGGAACATTCATGTTGTTCGTCGCCAGCTTGTCCAACAAGCGCCACTCCTTGAATGAGCGCGTCAGATCTTCGCCTGCAAAAACGTAGGAATTGCGAACGACTTTTCCGAGCAATCCGCCGCGCCTGTAATGCCGCAGCACGAACTGGCGAGGAATATTGCCGACGAACATCGTATTACCACGGCCGCCGGAACGCAGCGATCCAGTCAATACTTCAGAGTGCGGCCAGCCGCCAGCTGTAAATCGTTCGGCCGAAATCTGGTTGATAATCGCCTTATCGTATAGGATGGCGCCGTTCTTGGTTCTCTCGACGGTTTCGGTCAACGGGTCCGTCCTTCTCTATTGTCGGATTTGATTCTAAAAACGCAGCCAGAAAAAATATGTGTCATTCGCCTTTCTGCGATCGGTGATACATGTCATGCATTGGCCGTTGTGCGCCGTATTCAGGATAACTGGCCAGGCGCAAGTATCACATGGATTATCGGTAAGACAGAAGCTCAACTCATGGCGGATATCCCGGATATCGAGTTTATCATCTTCGACAAATCCAAAGGGTTGGGAGCATATAAGGACGTTCGCAATAAACTGGGTGGAAAAACCTTCAATATTGCGCTGTGCATGCATTCGTCGATGCGCGTTAATTTCCTCTACCCGATCATTCGAACGCCGATTCGCCTCGGGTTTGATCACAAGCGCGCAAAAGACTTTCAATGGCTGTTTACGAACCGTCGCATTGAAGCCGCTCACGGCAAGCATGTACTGGAGGCCATGATGTCATTTGCATCCGCCATTGGAGCTACACCTCGGCCGATCCGCTGGGACATACCGATTGGTGATGACGAACGGGAATTTTCTGCTGACTTTCAGAATCCCAATAAGCCGCTTGTCGTCATTAGCCCCTGCAGCAGTAATCGAAGTAGAAACTTTCGAAACTGGAGTGTCGAAAACTACGCGAAAACGATTGAGCATCTCAACGGGAAAAAATGCCGAGTAATATTGACCGGTGGAACAAGTGACCTCGAGATCGAGTATGGAGCAGTACTTTCGAAAAACGCTATGGCTGAGAATTTGGTCGGCAAGACATCGCTCAAGCAGCTCGCCGCACTGATTGCAGCTGCGGATTTGTTAATTTGCCCGGATTCGGGTCCAGCGCACATGGCGACGGCCTTCAGCACTCCCGTGCTCGGCTTATATGCCACGTCCAATCCTGAACGCACCGGACCGTTTACCTCGCGTGAACTTACCGCCAATCGCTATCCTGATGCTGCACAAAAGTACTTGGGGAAACCCGTCGGGCAGCTACATTGGGGGCAACGAATTCGTCATCCGGATGCGATGGCGCTTATCACTGTTAAAGAAGTCGTGAGAAAGATCGATGCGTTTTTCGATCTGGAATCCGGCGTCGCCGGTTACGACATACACAAATAGCCTATTCGTCGTCGCTCAGAATTTCGTATAGCGCGCCACAGTATGGGCACTTCGCTTCACCGGTCGCCTCAATCGGCAGGTAGACCTTAGGATGTGAATTCCACAAATACATACCGGGCATCGGACAGCTCAAAGGCAATTCTCTCGCTCGCACTCCGTATTTATTCTGGGCATTCGCCGGAATCAGTTTCTGATCAATCGTGCCTACTCTTACCGCCACAGCGCTCTCAGTTGTCTCGTTAGTTGAAGTCCTAATTATAAAGCATTGAATTGGTTCACGGCCATGGCAATGCACTTTAACCTAGCCGTTGCTTCCAGATTGACTCAACGAAATCGCGCTCTTTAGTGAAGCGCCCGACATCGCACTGCGGTTTTTGCCCATCAAGGACAAGGTAGTGGAGGTACAATCTGTAGTCTCGGTAGATATCTTGCAAACGCGTACCTACGTCCTCCGCGAGAATCTTTGTTGCGATCAACGCATCCAGCTGGCGAATGTTGTCAGAATAAGCAATAACCTCCGGATGCGAGCCTACCGCCTTAAGTACCAGGTATTGAACCAAGAACTCAATGTCGCCTAGACCGCCGCCTCCGTGTTTCAAATCGAACACCTTTTCGTCGCTGTGATCGAGCTCTTTGCGCATTCGTTTTCGCATCACGATCACGTCATCTCGGAGCTGGTCCTGGCGCACTCTGTCAGACAGTGTTTCTCGGCGAATGCGCTCGAACTCGTCTGCGATTTTGTCGCTGCCGGCCGCGGCCCGAGCTCGCAGAAGTGCCTGATGCTCCCAAGTCCAGGCGTTATCCTCCTGATAGCGCTCAAACGCATCTGTACTGCTTACAAGAAAGCCTGAACGTCCATCTGGCCTTAATCGAGTATCAATTTCATAGAGTTCGCCTGAGCCAGTTTGAGTCGTCAGAAAGTGCACCAGGCGGCGCACGAGTCTTCCAAAAAACATCATATTGTCAAGTGGCTTATCTCCGTCCGTCGTTTGTTGCTCGCCTTTCGAGTCGTGCAGGAAAATGATATCGAGGTCGGAGCCGTAAGACAGTTCGAGACCACCCAATTTCCCGTAACCCACAATGCCGAAACCCGCGGTACGACGGGTGCCGTCCACGACGTAGTGTGGCGTCCCATGACGCTCGATTAGGTCGTTCCACGCAACGCGCAAGGCTTCGTCCAGCACCACCTCGGCAAGCCAGGTCAGCGCATCACTGACCTTCATAATGGGCAACTTGCCATTGAAGTCGGCAACAGCGATGCGAAACATCACCGCTCGCTGGAACTGAGCGATAGTCTGCATTTCGGCCTCGCTGTCGGTGTTACCCGCGCCGCCAAGCCGCTGCTGAAGCTCGAGTGATAAATCCACTTTGCTTACACCGGAGGAATGGATTCTCGGGTCCAGCAACTCATCAAGCAGAACTGGATAGCGCGCAATTTGTCCAGCGACGTACTGGCTTCGGGCGCAAAGGTCTACCAGTCGTGACAACGCATTTTGATTTTCATTCAATAGCGCGAGGTAGGCACTGCGACGCAGGATATTCTCAGTGACTGCCAGTGTTCGTGACAACGCTACAATCGGGCGCTTTGACTCCAAAATTCGCTCGATCAGAATGGGAAGGAAGCGCTGTAATCGCCCACCTGATACTGAGTCGACTTGCTGTACTGCTGATGATGACGCAAACGCGACTATCTCAGTTGCCAGTTCGTCCGCAAATTTGGAGTCCAGTGCTTTGCTCCAGTCACTTGCCGACGCGCTCGTATTCCAGAGTCGTCCGAAGACTTGCCATTTTGGGTTCTCGTCGCTACGGCCACGAAATGCGACGGTGTTAAACTGCACCGATATCGCACGACGATGTCGGTCAAGCTCGACAATGAGCGCATCCCAGGATTCCGACCGTGTCGCCAGGCACAATCTTGCTCGATCTATATCGTTGGCTGGCAACTCATGCGTTTGTTCATCACGAATCGCCTGAATGAAGTTCTCGAGTCGACGTAAGTGCCTGTACGAATTGAGGATTTCGTCGGCGTCTGACTGGCTGACGCCTCGCTCACTCACCAGCAATGGCAACACTTTCTGAAATTCGCAGCTCTGCAACTGCGGCTCACTACCTCCTCGAACGAGTTGCAAGGCCTGCACTATGAATTCCGCTTCACGAATACCGCCCGGACCCAGCTTGACGTTGTCCTGGAGCTCACGCCGTCGAACCTCGGCGGTAATCATGTCCTGCATCTCTCGCACAGATTCGAAGACGCCATAGTCCAGATAACGCCGGTATACGAAGGGCCTGATCATATTGTCGTTGAGTTCGGTGGCAATCTCCTCTGGCGGCCGTGTACCAACGATTCTCGCTTTCACGTAGGCATAGCGCTCCCAATCGCGGCCATGTTTAAGCAGATAAGACTCGAGTGCGGCGAAACTCACAACCGGCGGCCCGCTATCTCCGAAAGGCCGCAATCTAGTATCAACTCGAAATACGAAGCCATCGACAGTGACTTCGTCTAGTAGTGCGATGACCTGACGTGATAGTCGCGTGAAGTATTCCTGCGCGCTCTGCGTCCGTGCGCCGTCAGTCTGACCGTCCTCTGTGAAGCAAAATATAATGTCAATATCGGATGAGAAATTCAGCTCGCGCCCACCGAGCTTGCCCATGCCGAGAACGACCATCGGCACGACCTCACCGGTAGCGCTTCGAACGCGGCCGAATCTTGGCATCAGTTGTTTTTCTGCATAGCGCATCGCAGCGTCGAGAAGCCGATCTGCCAGCAGCGACAGTTGTTGCAACGTTTCATCCAGATCCGCCTGACCCTGAATCTCCCGCCATAAAATTCGCAGCAGGGAGCGGTTTCGATATCGCCGCAATTCTGATTTGACCACCGCGACGTCCGCGTCGCTCGACGCGATGTTCAGAACGAAGTTATCCAGCCCTGCATCATCAGCAGGACTCGAAAATGACGCCACGTTATTCGCGAACCATTGCGCTTCGCGCAGCACTACTTTGGCGGCGAACTCGCTACAGGCGACCAATCGAGAAACCGAAGTGGCAATCTCATCCGGGAGAACTATGTCATGCTCGGCAAACTTTTCGAACCAGAGTGACACTGCCGGCTGCAGCACCTCCGGCAAGTTGCTAATATTTGGTACTGTATCCGTCCCCATGCTCACAGTCTAACCAACCGAGTCCCGCACCGACACTGTTACGATCACCGCGCATCTCTCGCAGTATCATCTAATGATCGACAAGTACCTTCTCATTTTTAAATTAGAAATTTACGTGCATCTTTGATGCGCTCGATCACAAACTCTCCAGCCAGTCGTCATCTGAGCCTTCATTAACGCCTTCGAACAATGGTGTACTCAAGTAACGCTCACCGGTGTCCGGCAGCATCGCCAGAATCACGGATCCCTTCGGAGCCTTCTCTGCTGTAGCTAAAGCGGCGGCTAAAGTTGCTCCCGACGAAATCCCGGTGAAAATGCCTTCTCGGGCTGCCAACTCACGCGAAACTTCGATTGCGCGCTCGTCCGTTACAGTCAAAAGATCATCATAAATTTCCCGATTCAAAACCTCCGGAATGAAGTCCGGTGTCCAGCCCTGGATTTTATGCGGCGCCCAATCAGCGCCGGAGAGTAGCGACGCAGCTTCTGGTTCAACTGCCACTATCTCGATGTCCGGGCGGGCCGCTTTCAGAACCTCACCGGCACCGGTCATCGTGCCACCGGTTCCGTAGCCGGTCACCCAATAGTCGAGTCGCCCACCCGCAAAGTCTCGCAATATTTCGGGAGCGGTGGTCTGTCGGTGGTACTCCGGATTTGCCTCGTTCTCGAACTGGCGGGCAAGAAACCAGCCGTGTTTTTCGGCAAGTTCTTCTGCTTTTCTTACCATTCCCGTACCGCGCTCCGCCGCTGGTGTGAGAATGACCTTTGCACCCATACCGCGCATGATTTTGCGCCGTTCGACGGAGAATGAATCCGACATCGTCGCAACAAATTGGTGTCCCTTGACGGCGCAGACCATTGCAAGTGCGATGCCAGTATTTCCGGACGTTGCTTCGACCACCGTTTGGCCTGGCTTTAAGGTGCCGCGCCTTTCGGCATCATTTATGATTGCAAACGCCAGGCGATCCTTGACCGATGCCAGTGGGTTAAATGACTCGACCTTCACATACATGTCGACATGGTCCGGACCCATCCGGTTGAGGCGTACGATAGGTGTGTTTCCGATTGTTTCCAAAATGCTGTTGTAGATCATTTTCTTAGCCTTTTTGAGTGATCATGTAGTCAGTTTTAGTATATTTTGTGGGCGTGTGTCGGTCATCCCCCACCTCTGCAATTCCATACGCAGCGACTTCACCAACAATGAGCATGGCGGGAGCCACGATCCGGTGCGCCTCGGCCAGGAGCGTCAACTGCCCCAGCGTTCCACGGATAACCCGCTGCTCGGGCATAGTGCCCTTTTCGATGAAGGCCACAGGGGTAGCCGCAGAACGACCGTTTTCGATCAGATTATTCATGAGGTCTGGCAGACGTTTGACGGACATATAGAAAGCGAGCGTCTGTTTATCTCGAGCGAGAGACGCCCAATCGAGATTGTCGATCGAGTCTTTGCCGTGTGCGGTTACAAAAGCGACGGACTGAGACACGTTACGATGCGTCAAAGGAATACCCGCGGACGCTGCACAACCAGCCGCAGCAGTAATCCCTGGAACAACCTGGTATTTCAAATTTTCTTTTGACAGCGCCGCGATCTCTTCGCCCCCTCGACCAAAAATAAAAGGGTCACCACCTTTTAAACGGCAAACCCTTTTTCCAGAACTAACCAGCTCTACCAATAGAGCATTGATCTGCTCTTGAGAATTAGCGGTACAGCCCGGGGATTTACCAACCGAAATCAGATCCGCGTCGCGTCTGGCCAAGTCCAGCACTTCGGCTGAAACCAGCCTGTCGTGAACAATCACATCGGCCGTTTGCATAATCTGTAGTGCGCGCAGGGTTAAGAGGCCAGGGTCTCCAGGGCCGGCACCGACGAGCCAGGCTTCGCCATCCTGTTTGACGCTTGAGTCTTCAAGTAACGCCGACATCGCGATTTCAGCGGCAGTGATATCACCCGCCATAGCCAGCTGGGCTGATGGGCCCTCAAATACCGCCTCCCAGAAGCGTCGTCGAGCGAGAACATCGCCCAGGTGTTTGCCGACTCGTCCGCGCCAGTCTCGCGCCAATGCGGCGAGCCGCGAAATTCCGTTTGGCAACATCGTTTCGATTTGACCGCGTAGTTTTCGCGCAAGCACTGGCGCCGCGCCGCCCGAACTTATGGCAACGATAACCGGACTGCGATCGACAATTGCCGGCGTGATGTAACTGCAATTAGCCACGCTATCCACGCCGTTACAAAAGATACCAGCGCTGCACGCGTTTTTGAACACAGACGCCTCAACTGCGGCGTTTCCGGTAGCGCTAACGACCAGCCAATTGCCAAGAACATCAGACGATCGAAACTTGCGCTTGGCCAGTTGGTGGCCTTTTTCGACTGCAAGGTCAGACAGTGGTCCACTGATATTTGGCGCTACAATCGTGAGGGTGGCACCGGCCTTACTGAGTAATCGCGCTTTCCGAAGGGCGATATCACCACCGCCTACGATCAGGCAAGGGCGGTTTCGAATATCAAGAAAGGCAGGAAAATAGTCCACTGGGTTATCCGCAAATGACGGTCAGTCACTATATCCGGGGTATGGATAGTCCAAAAGACGGGCTGTTTCTGCCTATATAGCATATAGTTATATGAATCCACTATGTCCAACTCAGGATTTGAAGCTGGACGGATTGTTGGTTACATAAAGAACGACTGAGAAAAGCACGTATGAAACTGCAACAACTTAAATACTTGCTCGCTATTGTCGACAACGGCTTGAACATCACCGCTGCCGCGGAGCGAATGTACACCAGCCAACCTGGCGTCAGTAAGCAACTCAAGCTGCTTGAAGAAGAGCTCGGTATGCAGTTGTTCACTCGTAAAGGCAAGAGCCTCGGCGACATCACAGTAGGCGGCCTTCAAGTTATTGACCGCGCCCGCATCATCATGCGCGAGGCCGATAATATCCGTAGTCTCGCGTCGGACTATTATCAGGAAGAGGAAGGCTCGCTGTCGATCGCGACCACCCATACTCAAGCCCGCTATGTACTGCCCCAGATAGTCACCGAATTTCGCAAGCGTTTTCCCAAGGTGAGTTTGAACTTACACCAGGGCACGTCGGAACAAATCGCAGACATGGTTGCGGCGAACGATATCGACTTTGCTGTTGCGACTGGGTCAAATGACCTGTTCGAAAATCTGCTGTTGGTGCCGAGCTATCGCTGGGACCGATCCATTGTTGTGCCAAAAGGTCACGCACTTACGAAGCTTGACCGCAAGATAACATTGCAAGATCTTGCCGAGGTTCCGCTAGTCACGTATGTATTTAGTTTCGGTGGCGAGTCGTCCCTCAAACGCGCGTTTGCTGACGAAGGACTGGAGCCCGATGTGGTATTCACGGCCCGCGACGCAGATGTCATCAAGACATATGTTCGCATGGGGATGGGTGTTGGAATAGTCGCCAGTATGGCGGCCGACTGTGCTGATAAAGAAGACCTTCAGGTTATTGATGCCGAGGGTCTGTTCCCCCGCAGCACAACCTGGATTGGCTACCGGAAGAACGCTGTCCTGCGTCGCTATATGTTCGAATTCCTGCAGCTGGTCGCACCACATGTATCATCTCAGCAGCTCGACGACATTCGACGCGCGACGTCGCAGGAGGATATCGACGTCTTATTCGATGCATCGGAACTGCCCCTACGCCGCGGCTGTGCTGAACCATTGTGACTCAACTACCAATGGATGAAGCGCTCATTGAAATCGAGGCAACAGCCAGGAAAAGAAAGTAGTGGAAATACAAGACTCAGACGGAAAAGTTATAGCCTATTATTAGTTCTTTCCAAGTTCTTATTTTACCTCGGACCTTCCTAATTTCCATTTCTGAATATGATTGCCAACAACGTCGGAGAGGAAAATATTACCTTCATCATCGACGTCGATTGCATGAAGCCAACTCACCTGGCCATATTGATTACCCTGTGGCAATGATATTTCCTTAACTATTTCTCCGGCTTCATTAAAAATAAGAACATCCTGACGCAGCGGTGGATCGGTGTAGCCTCCTTTCACTTTCTCGCTGGCGATCGATTCTGTGCTTTTGCCACTTACTAATCGTTCACCAGCAACCAGGACATAGTTCGCTATGCTCGCTATCGCCCATGGCACGATAGTATCTCTCCAGTCTTCAATAAAATTTCCGTCAAGATCGAAAACTTGCACCCTCGCGCCGTCCCGATCGGCAACGTAGACTTTCTCACTCAGCACGGTCAGGCTGTGCGGAAGAACAAACTGCCCATCAGCTAATCCCGCATCCTTACCGCCCCACATGCCGAGATATTTTCCAGTGCTGTCAAATTTAGCCACACGCTTATTGACGTAACCGTCAGAAACGAAAATATACTTGCCATCAGCTGTACTGGAAACATCTGTAGGTTCAGCAAAATGTTCAGCATCCATTCCGGCTTCACCAAAGGTACCGAGGCTAAGCAGAACTTCTCCTTCTGGCGTGTATTTTGTGACTGTATGTCCGTGATTATCAGTAATCCAGATATTGCCTGATTGTTCAACATGTAACATATGTACCCTGCCAACCTTTTCCGGAGACCAGGTATCGACCAGAGTACCGTCCGTTTTATAAACACGTACATGCGGTTTACTTCGTACCAGGGCATAAACAAGACCCTTCTCTGCATTCACACCCATACCTGTTGCGCTTTGTGAGGCGTCGAATTTTCCACCTGCCTCGTATAGACCCCAGTGAAACTGTTCAAGTTCTTGCGGCCAATTTGAATCGTGTACGTATTTAGGGAGGTCGCCAAATTCCAGGGCAAGAGCGCTATTGCCAGCTACGACAAGTAAAAAACCCGTTAATAGTAGATGGTGTCTTTTCTTTACTTTCAGGTAATACTTTTTCATGGTCATAGTTAAGAGATTTCCTTGAACATCCTGATTTTAATATTAAGCTTGTTTCCAGCTAAAAAGATCGCCCTATACGATTCTTATTCCCGTAATTTATTATCAACTGGAAGCGCAGTTAATCCACAACTGAATGGCTGGTGTCCTCAGGTGTTACCGCAACAGCGTAATGAACATATCGCTTTTATTCGTTGGCATTACTGCCGATTGAGCGCCAAAACTGGAGCTCACGATGTGGTGGCCAGGCAAGGCTCTCAACGCCGGGGTGACTCGCTCTTCAGCTGTCATGAATATGTCTCCCCGCGGTTACTTCTCGAACGATGCCAGCGCGTACTAGGAAATCACCAAAGTGCTCAGCATCGTTTCGGTCTGCCGCGAAACGAGCGAATAATGGATCTAATGCCTCCAGTACCTCTGCCTCGTTCGCGTTTTCAAGATACGGTGCGCCCAGACGTTCGCCAGCGAATCCCGCACCCAGAAATACCTTGTATCGGCCCGGCCCTTTTCCTACCAGGGCAATTTCCGCGATATATGGTCTAGCGCAGCCGTTAGCGCAGCCAGTCATGCGAATAGTAATCGGCTTATCAGTCAGTCCATGCTGCTTCAAACCTGCGTCCAGTTTGTCAATTAGTGTGGGCAGATAGCGCTCACTTTCTGCCATAGCCAACCCGCATGTGGGGAATGCTACACAGGCCATTGAATTGAGGCGTAGCGGTGTCGCGCGCTGACTGTTTTGAATGCCGAATTCCGACAGTATCTCAGAAATTCCTGCTTTTTCTGCTTCATCTACTTTGCTGATGATCAGGTTTTGATTAGGCGTTAGCCGAAATTCAGTATTGTACCGCTCAGCTATCTTGCGCAGCCCACTGAGAAGACGCCGCTCGCCAACGTCACCTATTCGTCCATTCTCGACGAATAAGCCATAGTGCCAAGCACCAACATCATCCTTGTGCCAGCCGTAGACGTCTCCATTTGCGACGAAAGCGAATTTTCTCGCCTCCTCGAATTTGACTGTAGAGCGCCGCTCAACTTCACCACGAAACCACTCCACTCCACGATCATCGATCGTGTACTTGAGTCGGGCGTGTTTGCGATTTGTCCGATCGCCATAGTCGCGTTGCGTGGTAACTATAGCTTCAGCAACTGCGAGGATATCTTTCGGCGTTATAAATCCAAGCACATCACCCAGACGTGGGTAAGTGTTCGTTTCTCCATGCGTCATCCCCATACCGCCACCAACGCTAACGTTAAAACCAACGACGACACTGTCCTCAACGATCGTAATGAATCCGAGGTCCTGTGCATAAACATCCACGTCGTTTTGTGGTGGCACTACGAAGGCCGCTTTGAATTTTCGCGGCAAATAGGTATCCCCGTAAATTGGTTCGACCTCGTCTTTCGACGACTCCACCTTCTTACTGTCCAACCAAATTTCATGGTAGGCGCGGCTCTTGGGCATCAGGTGCTCCGACAGCGACTCTGCATAGCGTTGTACTTGCCTATGAACCACGGACAATGCCGGTAATGGCGGCGACATGACGTTCCGGTTCACATCGCCGCAAGCAGCAATTGTGTCCAGTGTTGCGTGATTTATGTCTGCAACGGTTTGCTTAAGATCGCGTTTGATAACCCCGTGATACTGAATTGCTTGTCGAGTTGTCAGACGTACGGTCTGGTTCGCATAATCTGTAGCGATGCGATCCACACCAAGCCACTGCGCGCTCGTAAGAAGGCCTCCCGGGATTCGGGCGCGGATCATGAAACTGTAGGCTGGCTCAAGCTTTTGTCGTGTTCGTTCACTTCGAATATCACGATCATCCTGTTGGTAAATGCCATGGAATTTCGACAATTGCGTATCGGGCGGAGATATCGCGCCGGTCAACGGGTCAACCAAACCTTCAGCAATCGAGCCGCGTAAATGCCGACTGGCTGCCTTGATGATTTCGACTTCTGTTAGTTCGTTGCCACTCATTCAGTAGACATCTCTTTGGTAACGCCCTGCAGTCCGTAGTTCTTTCAGTTTCTGTTCGGCAGCCTGATGATCCAACTCACCATAGGTTTCCAACACTTCGATCAATGCATCGTGCACATCGGGCGCCATCTGCTTCGCGTCTCCACAGACATAGATCGCAGCTCCACGCTCTATCCAACGATGCAGTTCCGCACCGCTTTCACGAATTCGATCCTGGACATAGATTTTCTTACGTTGGTCGCGCGAAAAAGCGACGTCTAACCGCTTTATGTTTCCTTGCTTGAGGTGTCGTTGCCATTCCAGTTGATAGAGAAAGTCGCTGCCAACATTTCGATCACCGAAAAATAGCCAGTTATCACCACTCGCATTCTTCTCGACCCGCTCTTCGACGAACGCACGAAACGGCGCAACGCCAGTGCCCGGGCCGATCATCACGACGGGTACATCGGCCGCTGGCAATCGGAAACGGCGATTTTTTTCAACGAATACCGAGACTTTATCGCCTTCCGTAATCCGGTCGGCCAGGTGCGTTGAGGCCGCGCCCCAGTGATCTCGACCAAAGGCATCGTAGCGAACAGCGGCAACAGTGAGATGCACTTCATCAGGATTCGCCTCGAGGCTCGATGCGATTGAATATGATCGAGGGCTCAACGGCCGCAGCATCGCGACGAACTGCTGTTCGCCGACAGCAGCCGGGTATTGACGTACGACGTCAATGACTTGATTTTGGTCGATGAAATCCGTTAATGCCGCTGCGTTTCCTTTCTCCAGTAGCGACTGCAATTCGCTCGCATCTGTCGAGGTCTCAGCCCAGGCCCGCAAGAAATTAAGATTTAGCGCGGTAATTTCCAGTGACGATGACAGCGCGTCCTTCAGATTCAGTTGAACATCCTTGATCGTGACAGGTGCATCGGCCTCAAATTTCAACTCTGTCAAAAATTCGGTAACGAGTTGTGGCGGATTGTCCGCGATAACAGCAAGTGCGTCTCCCGGCTCGTAAGTGAGGCCCGATCCTTCCAGCGATAATTCGATGTGGCGAACGTCCTTGCTCGATGCACCGCCGGTGATTTTCTGGTTGACGAGGACCTCGGCTGGGAACGGATTGGACTTATCAAATACGGATGTCGACTCCACTGCGTGAAGAATCGGCACTACCGAAACCTGCCCTGCAGCGAGCAATTCAGGCAACCCATCGACGACACGCTCTCTCCAACCAGCCGCCAGGTCTTCGTAGTCGAGATCGCACTCAAGCAACGCTTCGAAACGGCTCGCGCCCAGCTCGTTCAAACGCGAATCGAACTCTCGGCCTGTCTGACAAAAATTGACATAACTACTGTCGCCCAATGCAAGTACCGAGTATTGGAGGTTTGCTAGCTTTGGCGCTTTTTTTGACAGCAAAAACTCATGAAACAGCTCTGCGTCATCTGGCGGGTCACCCTCGCCATGCGTACTGATGACAAAGGTCACCAGTGACTCGCGCTTCAAGTTAGTTGGTTTGTAATCCGACAGACTGATCGCTTGTGCGGCAAAACCCCTTGCAACGGCATCTCTGACCAATGAGATCGCAAGGTCCTCACCATTGCCGGTCTGTGACCCGTACAGCACGGTTAGTTTTTCCTGGCGACGTTTACTACTGACAGCTGCGGCAGAATCAGTATTCGCAGCCTTCGCAGCGGGCGCACCAGCAGCCGCCAAGCCAGCCGTGTAGCCGGATACCCATAGCAATTGTTCGGGGGACAGCCCGTGTACCGCGTTCGTAAGGCTTATTGCTTGTTCTGAATCCAGCGGTAAAATGTCAGCGGACGAAGCACTCATCGCTGCAACTCCTAAATAAGATGGGGCCTCGCATAGGTGCGCGGCATCTGGAGTTACCTTAGGGGGGTGCCGTTACGGCGTGAACGGTTTGTTTGTTATTGCTTTATAACGCATGCTTATATCGACGTATAAGCGGACCTGAATCAGTAGATTCGAATTCCACCATGACGTTGACGGCTACGGTAATCAGCCCACCACATACCAAGCAAGAATCCAGCAATGAGGCAGACGCCAATCGCAGCCGCGATCCAGCTCAACGGCAAGCTGTCTGTGAGATACATTGTGTCAGCCAAAGCCACCATCGGCGTCAGCGCCAAAAGCCCTATTAACCCCCAAATCGCAGGACGCATTGTTTATCTCCTTAGTCCGAGAGGAGCCTCGGATATAAAAAGGGCGGCAGCGCCGCCCTTCTGTAAGCGGTCATTGCTAGCTCAAAGAATCGAGCACCTTAGGCATAGCCGCAATGTATTTCTCGACGTCAGTTAGCTTACCAACACTCACCCGAGACCAATGGGTATAGTCCTGATATACGCCTCTAATCATGACATTCTCCTTAGCCATCCCTTGGCGAAAATCCTCAGCATTGATGTCGCCTAGATTAACGAACATAAAGTTTGTTTGGGACGGCAGCGCAGTAAGTCCATTGGCTGCAACTGCTGTAGCAATCATCTCTCTTGCTTCCAGAATTTTTGATTTAGAATAGCTTAGGAAAGCAGTGTCGTTGTAACTTGCCGCCGCAGCTGCAATACCCACTTGGTTTAAATCATAGAAATGATTATGGCCATATGTAGAGATCAATTGAGCTGTTTCCGGTGCGGCAATCATATAACCCACTCGCATACCCGCTAATCCATAGATTTTTGAAAACGTTCGGGTAACTACCACGTTATAGCCGTCCTTAATCAATGGAATCATGCTATTTTCTTCCGGCTCATCGGTAATTTCGTTATAAGCTTCATCAACGAGCACCATGGTTTTCTGTGAAACTTTTTTACAGAATTCTTTAAGCTTTTGTGGCGATACGATGGATCCAGTAGGATTATTCGGGTTGCAGATTTGTGCCAATGCAATACTGCCATCAACAGCAAAGTACATCGCATCTAAGTCAACCGAAAGATCGTCAGTTTTCGGTGTTCGCTTTATCCCGTGCTCGCTATTTCGAGTTCCCATGAAAGATGTTGCATCCCAAAACAGATCGGAACCTAAAATAGAACCTTTCTGCGAAGCCATCATCGCTAAGTTCGTGAGGGCACTGCTTGAGCCAGAACTTAAGATAATATGATTTTTGGTTAAGCCATGTCGCTCAGCGATCATTGCCTTCAAAGTTTCGCCAGCTCCGCCAACGTAATAGGCCCCTTTGCTCATTGCTTCGGTCATCGCTGCGATGGCTTTGGGACTAGGGCCATAAGGGTTCTCGTTTGCGTTGAGTTTTGCCACACCTGGAGGAGGTGCGCCGAACAAAGAAGTAGTGCTACTTATTGCTTTTGATTTAGCAATAGCTAAATGGGGGAAAGCTACCAAACCAGTGCTAACTGCAGCTGTACTCGCAGATAAAAACGCTCTACGTGATAGGTTCGTTTTCATAGTCATTTTTTTACCCTCGTGGTTCAGAAGCTGGCCCGGCGCATAACCGTTCTCATCGGGGAGCCGGTCTTTTAAGTTTGTATGTTCTGATTCTATCAGCAAGAGTTGTCGGACGTACGCCGAGAAGCTCTGCTGCCCCACCAACTCCGGAAACCTTCCAGTTCGCTTGTTCGAGCGCCTTTTCGAGGTTTCTCTTCTGAAGCTCCCTCATTTCCTTTTCACTCATCACTTCGTCGTTGGTTGCGGCCACATCAGCAACCGTATCGATATCGATCTTGAGTCCTGGCATGGATAAATCAAGTCGAAGAACCTTGCCAGTCGAGAGAATAACCGCACGTTCGATGACATTCTTCAATTCACGAACATTGCCCGGCCAATTATAGGAGCGAAGATTGGCAGTTTGCGTCCGCGTCAGCGTAAGGCCTTCTCGGCCAAAGTCCATGCAGGTCTGCTTGAGAAAGTGCTGCGCGAGTTGCACGATATCCTCGCCACGCTCTCGTAGCGCGGGTACGTCTATTGGAAATACGCTGAGTCTGTAAAAAAGATCTTCGCGAAATTCACCGTTAATGATCAACTTTTCGAGATCTTTGTTCGTCGCCGCGATGACACGCACATCGACACTACGGGTCACGTCATCGCCAACTCGCTCAAATTCACTCTCCTGAAGAACACGCAATAATTTACCCTGCAGCTCCATCGGAATTTCGCCAACCTCATCGAGAAAAAGGCTACCGCCGTCAGCAAGCTGGAAGCGGCCGATGCGATCACGGTGAGCTCCGGTAAAAGCACCTTTCACATGACCAAAGAATTCGCTCTCAAATAATTCCTTCGGTATTGACGCACAGTTAACTTTGACAAGGGGTCCCTCAGCCCGAGGACTTTGAACGTGAATCGCGTGTGCTACCAGCTCCTTACCAACACCGGATTCGCCCTGAATTAGCGCGTTAGCGGGCGTTTCAGCAACCGCCTCCACTTTCTTCATCATCCGGCGCAATGCCGGACTCGTACCGACAATTCGGCCGAAGTTCATCGCGACATTCACTTCCTCTCGAAGGTAATCGCGCTCCTGCTCCAATTCTTCGCGAAGCCGTGCGTTTTCCCCGAGCGTGCGGCGCAGTGCTCTTTCAGCTTTTCGTCGTTCCGTCACGTCTTTCGAGGCGACGAGCATACGATCAACATTGCCATCTTTATCACGATGGGATATTGCGGACATCACCAAATCAAGAACAGTGCCATCTTTGGCAAGCATTTGACGTTCGAGATTGTTGAAGTCGCCATCACTGATCAGATCACGTAAGCGACCATCAGCATAATATTTACTGTCACGAACGGAAAAGAAATCAGTGATCGGGCGCCCGACGACTTGCTCCCGTCGAAAACCCAGCTTCTGTAGCCAGTGATCGGTCACCGTTACGATGAGCCCGTCTCCGTCGACTGTGTGCAGCATCGCCGGTGTCGCGCGATAAAGCGTTCGGTATTTAAAGTTCGCTCTTGCCTGATCGGAGATCTCGGCGTACATCGCGACGGTGCGCAGAAACTCCCCCTTTTGATCGAACTCCACAATGGCGTTGGACGTACAGTCGACAACATCACCGGACTTGGTGACAAAGCTGATGGGCTTGTTTTCCAACTTACCGGTGCGTCGCAAAGTAGGTCTTAGTTCATCTCGCACTCGTACTGCGCTTTCGGGCGTCGTGAAATCTTCCGGGCTTCGACCGACCATCTCTTCGCGCGTATAGCCCAGTCGGTCCAGCATCGCGTCATTGACGTCCAGATACACGCCATCTTCCGCAATCGAGGTTGCCATCGCCGGCGACTTGCGAAATAGCCATTGGTAGTCATCTTGAGCAATCATCGTCGTAGTATATACGGTTTTTCGTGAAAATAATTACGGTTTTTCGTTATTTACGATATTTCGTAATAACTGAATTATAGATAAGTTATTGTTTTTAAAGTATTTACAATGTTGGCACGACTCATGCAATAAGAATACTGAAGCCCAACTGAATGCAGCGGCGACTAACCTCGACGCAACGATTAACTTTAGGACACGATCATGAACAGCAAATACTTTGGAGACGTACTCGCCCTTTTGGGTGCACTGGTTATTCTCATCGGCGTATCAGCCGCTGCCGACATCGCATTGGCTGGTGACCTTGGCACGATTGAGATTTATAGCGCTATCCAAAGATAAGAGTCTCAAGAACCCCCACCGGGGTTCGACTGGCCAGACCTCTCCCCTGACTTCTTGGCTGTCGACCCCGGATCTCACCGAATGGAATTCGGTGAATAAACGGACCAGGATGGTCCGGCGGCACTCCCCCTGCCGTTAACGCTTAAGGCGCCGAGGATCACTCTTCGGCGCCTTTCTTTATTCCTGATTACTGTCGATGCTTCTCAGTACGATCGGCGCGATCTTCGGCTCAGCGGCGACTGACGTTATCGAGAGAGCTACGCAGGCCGCAAATAAATTTCGCATCATCAATCGTCCTCGTCGTCTTCCCATTTCTTCAGTTTGCTCTTATCAACTTGTTTCCACTGGCGATCGCTCTGTCGCATATAAGAGATCACTTTCGCGATTGTGTACGCGACAACAACAGCGATAAAAATCAGAAGATATTTCAGGCCATCAGGCATTATGGAGCTCTCGAAATGACACAAGTTAGCAGTTGGAATCATTGTAATGAACAATCCGATCGAACAACAATCTGCGTTAGGCCGCGCGACCGTTTATGAGTCACAAACCAGATGGATATTCAGCAGCACGAGTGACAAACTCTAAGTATAGAACTCTGAGAATTTTAACTCCCATGCCAAACCAAAAACTCATAGAAATTCACGATGCCACTCTGTGGCGTGGATCGACCTGCGTTTTCGAAAATCTGACACTCAGCATTGAAGAGCATGAGCGCGTAGCCATACTCGGCCCGAACGGATCCGGCAAAACAACATTGTTAAAAACGATCAATCGAGAGATTTATCCAGCAATAAAGGCCGGTTCATACATACGCATTCTCGGCCGAGACAAATGGAACGTATGGGAGTTGCGCAAAAAAATTGGCGTCGTATCAAACGACCTCCACCAACGCTATACCGCGACTACGACCGCAATTGAGGTTGTCGTCTCAGGGTTTCACTCAAGCATTGGTATCCACGGCGCACTCGCTGATCGCGTGACCAGAGACCAGATCGACGCTGCCCGAAGAACGCTGTCTGAACTCGGAATCGACGAATTACGTCGCACGCCATTAAATCGTATGTCCTCAGGTCAACAACGACGATGCCTCCTGGCCCGTGCGTTGGTTCATGATCCAGTCACGCTGATCCTCGACGAACCAACGACAGGTCTCGACTTTGCGGCCAGCTTCGACTACCTCGAGCGCATTCGAAAACTCGCGCAAGCAGGCCGCAATATCATTATCGTGACCCACCATTTGAATGAAATACCGCCAGAGGTCGATCGGGTGATTCTACTGCAAAATGGGGCCATTGCCGCTGACGGCCCGAAAGCTACAATCCTGACGGGAGAGACATTAAGTGCTGTTTACGAAACACCGATCCGCGTCACTGAGGTTGATGACTATTATTTAGCGTACCCCGGCTAGTCATTATGCAAAACGTGACCTGATACGATACTTCGATCAGATTCAGGCTTATTCTCTGACTTATGTTGAAAATAGTACGATCCATTCTAAGCGCGCTGCCACTCATAGCTTTCCCACGTGTTCGCCGTGGGTCAGTAGCTATGTGGGTAACTTACGCCAAGCGCACGGCTCTGACTTTGTCGGCGATTATTGCAGTTATCGTTATTGCTCTCGTGCTCCTGTGGCAAGACCGGCCGAGCCTTGAGTCGATCGATTGGCCATCGCCAGCTACCGCGTCCGCTACAAATACAGATGCCGTAACGGTAACTTGGCTCGGCGTAACTACGCTGTTATTTGACGACGGTGAAACACAGATCCTCATTGACGGATTTTTCTCACGGCCATCACTTCTCGACATCGCTCTTGATTTACCAGTTGATAATGACGCCGCAAGAATTAACTACGCTATGAATGAATTTCGTATGCGTCGACTCGCAGCAATTATTCCTGTGCATAGCCATTTTGATAATGCCATGGATATTGGCGCTATCGCGAACCGGTCGAGCGCATCCATTCTGGGTTCTGCATCCACAGCAAATGTAGCCCGTGGTGCGGGCGTTCCAGAGGAACAAATTATCGTTCTTGAGGATTCCGGCAGATTCACGTTTGGAAACTTTCAAGTCACTCTCTATCCCGTAACACATGCGCCGATAAGCTGGGGAGATTCGATTCCGATCGATGGCGCTATCGAAGCTCCGTTGACGATGCCGCAGCCTGTTTCGGCATGGCGCATGGGTGGCAATTTCTCGATTGTTATTAAACATCCACAAGGTACCGCGCTAGTGCACGGCAGCCCTGGCTACCGCAAATACGCTTTAAGTGATGTTGCTGTGGACGTTGTTTTCCTGAGCGTCGGCGGCCTCTCCACGCTCGGAAGGGATTACGCGGAGCTTTACTGGCAGCATACTGTTACAGCCACGGGCGGACACAGCGTCTATCCGATCCATTTTGACGATTCCACGAAGCCGTTCGGCGAAATATCGCTAGCACCGAAATTCATTTCGAATTTCGCGGAAACAGCACAATGGCTTGAGGATTTTCGGCACCGCTGGGACCGTGATGCATCGCTGTTCATGCCGGTCTTCGGCGAGCCGATCACGATATTCTCTCAACCAGCCGCCGAGTCCTGACCTGCCCGTAGGGTCTGCAAGCTGAGACTGCCGTCAATTAGCGCCTCTTTTTCGCTGCGATTAAGTCGTTTGATCCGATACTCGAGACTAGATGCCTCGGGTCTGTCACCCACGACCTCGCTAAAAACCAATTGCAATGGCCCTCGCCCTCGAAGGTACTTCGCGCCTCGAGGGCTATTCTCGTGCTCCTTAAGTCGCCGCTCAACGTCCACGGAGATCCCGGTGTAATAAGAGCCATCGCCACAGTGTACGATATAGACGCTGTATTCAGTGTCCGCCATGAATATCAGCTACGAACGACCCGCTTGCTCGATGGTGGAAATTTTTCTAGGATTTCCGACGGTCGAATCGCCCGCGGCTCGAAATTGCCACCGCAGTTCGGAAATGCGTCCAAAAGAATGTCGCCGACACAAAAGGTGCATTCAAAATTATAGATCATCGCCTTCGGTGAATTTGGCGGAAGGTCTTTGTTATATTGTTCATAGTTCGGTATGAATTCCAACATTTCGTTCAGGCGTTACCGCCAACGAGCGTATCGCCAAATACACGAAACGAACCTGCCTCTATGCTTTCAAGGTTTTCTGGTGTGTCGAGCCAGGTTAATACGATGTCGATTATTCCGTCCAACTCTTCAGCGGGATCGAACAATCGTAAAGTCAGAACGTTTCCGGTCATTGTGGCCTCACGGATCAAATTATGTCCGCCAAACTGCTCTTCATTGATCTCAATATAGATGGACTCTTCGAGCTCTTCGTCAACAGTGCGCATCAACAACAGGTAGTCGGAAATATCACCTTCATCAGTGGTCTTCGCGAAGAACAACATGGTCGCGTTGTCGCGGACATCGAATGCAACAGTGTCGTACTGTCTGCTAGCTAACATCCCCGTTCCTTTTTTTCTTTTACAATTCTGACTATAACTGCGTCTTTCTCTTTCCAGACGTCGCTTAACCAGGAGTGCAGGTCTTTTCGAAATACCCGGTCGCTCTCGTAATTACCATTTACAAGCCAGCGCTCAAGCTGCCTCTCACGAACGTCGACTATGACATGAACGTCCTGGCCACAACACAGATCCCAGAATCTAGTAGTATTCTCGGGATATACAAGCGTGACATCGACGATGCTATTGAACAACTCACCCATTGACGATAAAGCGACCGCGAAGCCGCCAGCCCTCGGTTGTAAGAGCTTATTGTAGGGGGACTTTCGGTCTGCCCGCTTCTGCTCCGAAAAGCGCGTCCCTTCGATGAAATTTAGAACCGAGGTCGGCGTATCGCGAAATTCTTCACAAGCACGTCGCGTCATCTCTAGATCCTTACCCTTCATGTGTGGGTTTTTAGCCAAATACGATGGCGAAAAGCGCTTCATGAACGGCATTCCCATGGCCCACCATACGACTCCCAGGAACGGAAACCAGATCAGTTCCTGCTTGATAAAGAACTTCAGAAACGGCGCGCGGCGATTAAACGTCGCCTGTAGAATGAAAATATCGACCCAGGTCTGGTGATTGGCAATAATGAGGTACCAGCCATCGCGCCTGAGCCCATCAACACCATGGCTTTCGATGCGAACTGATCCGGCGTATCGCATGAGCCACACATTCACGCTAACCCAGTTCTCACCAATGGCCATCAAAGTACGCGTGATAGCGCGTCGTAAAATCGGTATCGGCATCAATAGCTTGACCACAGCGAACACGATGATCGGTATGAACCAAAAAATGGTATTGGCCGTGAGTCCAGCAAAAAATACGACGCCACGGATGTTTCGAAAGAATCTTGTCACGGTAACCAATAGCCTATCTAAGGAGCTGTATTTTAGCCTGAATCGCGCTACGGTAAACCCATAAGTGAAATCAAGGACACAACAATAATGACGGTTGCAAAACGGATAGACGGCAAAGCCAAGGCAGCAGATCTCGCTGAGTCAATTACGCGAGAAACAGCGCTACTGCAGAAAGAGCATGGTATCAAACCCGGACTTGCCGTCGTGATTATAGGCGAAGATCCTGCGAGTCAGGTCTACGTGCGAAACAAGAAGCGCGCAGCTGAGTCTTGTGGTTTCCATTCCATACAGCACACCCTTACTGACGATGCCGCACAAAACGAGGTCTTGCAGCTGATCAGCGAGCTCAATGACGACGATGCCATTCATGGCATTCTTGTGCAATTGCCGTTGCCGCGACACCTTGATGAGCTGGCCATTACGCAGGCCATTAAACCATCAAAAGATGTCGACGGATTTCACTTCGTAAATATCGGCAAGTTGACTGCTGGTCAAACGTCAGACGCATTTACTCCCTGTACTCCGGCGGGTTGCATGTTGATGATCGAAGACGAACTAGGTAGCGACCTTTCCGGAAAGAATGCCGTTGTCATAGGTCGGTCGAATATTGTCGGCAAGCCGATGGCCTCGCTTCTATTACAAGCTAATGCGACAGTAACGGTCACCCACAGTCGGACAAAAGGCCTGCCGGCAGTGGTTGCTGCCGCAGATATCATCGTCGCGGCTGTCGGCCGCCCGCATATGGTCAAGGCAGACTGGGTTAAGCCTGGTGCCGTTATTATTGACGTGGGTATCAATCGAGTTGGGAAAGTCATCGATGGCGAAATCAAGATGGGACTCACTGGCGACGTCGACTTTGACGACGTTTGCAGTGTCGCTGGCGCGGTGACGCCGGTGCCGGGGGGCGTTGGCCCAATGACGATTACTATGCTGATGTCCAATACATTGCGTTCGGCGCGGCTCTCAGCCGGACTCGAAGACTAACTAGTTCGGGTCGTTCGGCCACGTGACTTCTTCGTCACGAATTGGTTTGAGAGAAAACATGGGCGCTAATCCAAACAATGCTGATCGCTGACCAAGTGATAGAATCTACTCATGACTAGACTGGTTAAATGTAAGGACTGCGGCCACATGGTGAGCAAGCAGGCCGGAGCTTGCCCAAGTTGTGGCAGGAGATTCAGAAATCGGTGGTTCGATATCAGGCCCTAGCTCGTTCTGCTGCTTTTTATCGTGGTCCTTGTCAGCGAGTGCAGCCAAAGCTAAGCCCGTTCATCATCTATTCAAATGTGCGAAACGATTTCACTGATTGCAACGTCCTATTTGCCATCCCGGATCGCGTAGCGCTCGAGCCTTACGTCAAGCTCCGACGATGGAAACCATTTTCCACGCAGCATAACTCCATGAATTCTATTGCTATTATAGATGTTTTCGAGCGGATTAGCATCCAGTAGGATCAGATCGGCATCTTTACCTTTGGCAATTACTCCACCATTGGAATCGAGAAAATTAGCCACCTCCACCGTACCCGTTCTAAGTGCCTCATACGGTGTCAATCCCGCAGCAACCAAAGCACCCAGCTCTCGATGCGTCGAAAATCCCGGTACGTTGAATGTTTGCGGAGCATCTGATCCGAGCAGCAACCCGGCGCCGGCCTCGTGCAACTCAAGTATCAAACGACGTCGCAATTTTATGGCGAGGGCCGCTGTGTCCGGATCGAATCCACGCTCATTTAGAAGGGACTCTTTCAGAGCGATCCAGCGCCGTAGAATTTCTGCCGGGACATAGCGTGCCTCTGGTCGCTGCTTGAGTTCGGTCAGAGGCGTATCGTCGAGCATTTGCTCTACCAGAACCTGAGTCGGAACGTTCCAGGTGCCAGATACCCGAGTCATCGCCACTATCTCCGCAATTTTCTCTACATCAATATCTGCAGCGAGCATTACGTCGAAGAAGCCGCCATAGCCTCCAGATCCATGATGTGCGGATGGCAGCATCGCCGCAAAATACCCATCCAAATGATCGATCGTTGCCATATCGCTTTCAAGCGCCTGGAAAATACCCGCCGCGACCGGTACATGACCCGAAAATGGCATCCCCATCTCATTCGCGGCAGCAGCAAGCGCGGCGAACTCATCATTACTAAGACCCGGATGCACCTTAATGAAATCATATCCCGCAGCATACTGCTCACGAACCTGGCGGTCGGCATCCGCAGCACCGGCGACTGAACGGCCGTTGAGCGATGGTCCAGATGTTATCAATCGCGGACCAAAGGCCTCACCACTTTCAAGCTGATCGCGCAGCACTAAATGCTCAGCCTTGCCCAGCATTCCCCGAATAGTAGTGATTCCGTTCGCGACGAAAAGAGTGCCGAGACGATCCACCTCCGCGGGCTCAGTGCTTGTAACGTGCGCATGCATCTCCGCGAGCCCCGGCATAAGAAAGCGCTCCGTCCCGTCGATTAGTGCGGCATTCTTGGGAATCGAAATCGCATCGACATGGCCGACTTCAGATATTTTTCCATCGACAATAATAACTGTCTGCTGGAGCAACACCGTGTCCGTGGACATCGGAACAACGTTGACGTTGACCAATACGGTCGTGTCAGCGAGTGCACCACTCGCGGCCAGGACAACGCCGACAGCTAACGCTGGAATACTGGAAAACCTTTTCAAGACTTGCCCATAATCGCGGCGATCTTGTCATCGGCAATATTGCCGCCACAAATAACAACCACAACATTGCGACCGATAATCTCATCCTTTATCGCTAGCAAAGACGCTACTGCCACGCCGGCCGCACCTTCGATCGTGTGGCCCTCAGTGTTGACATACAAGCGCATGGCCTCCGTGATCTCCTTTTCGCTGACAATGATGAACTCATCAACTGCGGCCTGATTCAAAGCGAATGTAATAGCACCCGGCTCAATTCCGCCCGCTGTACCATCGGACAATGTAGGTTCACTCGGCATGTCCAGCAATTCACCCTCCGCAATAGACAGCGCCATGACAGCTGAAGCCTTCGGTTGGCAACCGTAGACTTTGATGTCGGAATTGTGTGCCTTTAGAACGCTTCCGACGCCGCCAATCAACCCGCCGCCGCCGACAGCGATCAGCACAGTATCAATCTCAGGGTATTGCTCCAGCATCTCAATTCCGCAAGTACCCTGGCCAGCAATGACTTGTTCATCGTTATAGGGCGAGACGTAAAACATGCCATTGTCTTCAGCGTATTGTCGAGCATGTTGTTCCGTGTCCAACCCATCGGTGCCGAAAAACTGCACATCACCACCGTAGCTTCGAATCTTATCGACTTTGACTGACGAGGTTTGCTCCGGCACAAAGATTACACCGCTCAAACCCAACTTCTGCATCGCGCAAGCCGTTGCGACCGCATGATTGCCACTTGACGCGGTGACGCAGCCCTTGGCTTTCTCTTCTTCCGTCAAAGTCATCAATCGATTAGTCGCACCGCGTAACTTGAAGGACCCAGTCGTTTGCAGGTTTTCCAGCTTGAAGAAAATATTTGCCAATAAATTAGTACTGAAAACCTCTGATCGTCGAAGTTCAGTTCGCTCGATTTGCCCCGCTATTCGCTCAGCCGCTGCGGCAGCGGCCAGAGCTATGTTCTGGATCATTTCGCTCATATTTGAGTATCGCCTTTACGTCGTTTACAGAGAGGTCGGTCGTAAAGAAACAGCAGAAAGGCAAGCAAAAAAATGGGCCAAAGGCCCGTTTTTGATCAACAGAAAATCAGTGATAGCGTCGGTGACACGAACTGGAAGCTGCGCGCGCATTGCTTCTAAATCAAAAGACATGAATTATTCCTGTGGCTTGCCGCCCCATTTTTCGACGTGCGCATCATTCGCGCGCTGACGAACCTTCGCGTGTCGACGATTGAGATTTAGTGAATCAGGGTCGCACACTTCCTCTCTGATTATTCCAAGATCGCTGGCCGCATCAAACAGGCTCGGGTACCAGCGCTCCCAGTTCGGAAGCAGGTCTTCAACTTTTTCGCGTAGGCTCATTGACGGAATTTATCTGACTGGCGTGCTAATTACCTGTAACGGTTTTGAAGCTTCTTCAGTTCAGCTGAACCCGGGTTCAGCTCCTCAAGAGGCAGCTGCGATAAAGGTGTATTAATATTGCCCATCAACTCATGCATTTCGGCTCGAGATTCATCCAGATACAGAAGGCCCGTTGTGATTTCTCCCGCATTGAAGTGCTCACGCAGGTACTTGAATGCTGACGCTCTGCTCGTCAAATCATAGTCCTTGTCGACCTTGCGTAAGACAATCGTGCTGCCGTCATGCATTTCGATCGGCATTGCCTCGCCTTCAGCATACGCAGCCTTAATTTCTTCAGCTGGCGGTATGTAATCGATATCAATAACGTGATGGTAGAACTGTCGAGTATGGGCGTAACTTTTCGTTGATCCTTCATGATCATTGAACGTGACGCAAGGACTAACAATATCGACCAATGCGAAGCCACGATGCATTAACGCGCCTTTCAACAATGGTACGAGTTGCTCTTTATCCCCAGAGAAGCTTCTCGCGATATACGTTGCGCCAAGGCTCAACGCGGTACTGACGGGGTCAATTGGCTCCTGATTATTCGGCTCGCCTTTCTTGGGCTTGCTGCCGATATCCGCCGAGGCGGAGAACTGCCCTTTTGTCAGACCATAAACACCATTATTCTCAATCACATAGCACATGTTGATGTTGCGGCGAATCGCGTGCACGAATTGCCCGACGCCAATCGACAATGAGTCACCGTCTCCCGAAACGCCGATGTACATCAGATCGCCGTTAGCCGCGTTCGCCCCGGTCGTAACTGATGGCATGCGACCGTGCACGGAGTTAAAGCCATGCGCCTGATTGACGAAGTACGCAGGAGTCTTTGATGAACAACCAATGCCGCTCATCTTCGCCAGCATGTGCGGTTCAACGCCCAGCTCAAACACCGCCTGAATAATTGCAGCGGTGACTGAATCGTGCCCGCAGCCGGCACACAATGTCGACACCGTGCCTTCATAATCGCTTGAGGTCAGTCCGAGTTTGTTCTTCGGCATTCCCGGATGCGTAATTTTTGGTTTCGCTATGTAACTCATTAGTCTTCTGCCCTCAAGCCGTACGGCCCTTCGCGATCTCCTCCAGTACTCGGCTCACCACAAATCCAGAGTTGATTGGCATACCGTTATAATGCAACAACGACACCAATTTTCTCTGATTCGCCTCGATATCGTTAATTAGCAGGGTTCGTAACTGCGCGTCGCGGTTCTGTTCAACGACGTATACAACATCATGTTGTTCGATAAAATCGGCGACGTCTTTATTGAACGGGAACGAACGGATTCGACAATAGTTCAAGCCTATATCCTCTACCGCCAATCGGTCCAACGCCTCTTTGCACGCACCACCACCACTGCCGATGGTTATTATCCCGCTCTTATTGAACTTGGAATATTGAATTTCCGGCCCCGGCAAAATACCGCGTGCGGTTTCCCATTTTACCAACAGTCGATCGACAACATCCTGATAGGCCGCTGCGTCTTCGGTATAAGCGCCTAGCTTGGTATGACCAGATCCTCGCGTAAAGTACGCGCCCTTTGGATGTACACCTGGCAGTGTTCGATAGGGAATGCCATCGCCATCGACATCGAGGTATCGATAGAATTTATCCATCTCCTCAAGTTGCTCGGCATTCAGGACTTTGCCTCTATCCGGCACATAGGACTCGTCCCACTCCAGCTCTGGCACCATCCAATCGTTCATTCCAATATCGAGGTCCGACATGACCATGACGGGCGTTTGCAGTCGCTCCGCCATATCGAACGCTTTGGGTGCCATGTAAAAACATTCTTCCGGGTCCGACGGAAACAACAGGACGTGCTTGGTATCACCATGGGAGGCATACGCACAGCTCAGCAGATCACATTGCTGTGTGCGTGTTGGCATTCCTGTCGACGGCCCGGTCCGCTGAACATTGAATATGACAGTTGGGATCTCGGCATAATAGGCATAGCCAATGAACTCGCTCATGAGCGAGATCCCTGGGCCGCTGGTTGGTGTGAAAGAGCGGGCGCCGTTCCAGGCCGCCCCCACAACCATCCCGATGGCCGCCAATTCATCTTCAGCCTGAATGATTGCGTACGTATTCTTACCGGTCTCAGGGTCAACCCGATAGCGCGAGCAAAAGCTTCGAAAGGCGTCCATGAGCGATGTCGATGGGGTAATCGGATACCAGGCGCCGACAGTCGCGCCAGCGTACATGCAACCCAGTCCCGCAGCCGTGTTGCCATCCATAATGACGCTGTTCGACGTCTTGTCCATCGGCTCAACATGCATCGGCAGAGGACATATGACGTTGTTGTTTGCGTAGTCGTAGCCGAGACGGATCGCCTGCATATTGGAATCGATTAGGTGAGCTTTTGCCGCAAACGTTTCCTGGAGTAGCTTTACTATGACGTCCAGATCGATATCAAGCAATGCCGCAACAGTGCCAACATAGGCGATATTTTTCATTAGAATTCGCGCCCGCACACCGTCGAAATTCTCGTTGCACAATTTTGAGAACGGAATTCCGATAACAGTGATGTCCTTGCGATTAAACAATTGATCACGCGGCCAGGTTGAGTCGTATATCAGCCATCCACCCGGCGCGACGTCAGCCATATCTTGCGTGTAGGTTTGAGCGTTCATCGCGACCATAACGTCGACGCGATTCGAGCGCGACTGATAGCCAGCGCCCGTTACACGAATCTCGTACCAAGTCGGCAGGCCCTGAATATTGGAAGGAAAGTAGTTCTTGCCCACTACTGGTATGCCCATACGGAATATGGACTTCATAAGTAATCCGTTCGCGCTAGCGGAGCCCGTTCCGTTTACCGTGGCGACCTTAATAACAACGTCATTTATCGTCGACACGTGATGTCTCTAAGAGCCAGATCCGACGGCTGGTAAAGGTTCGTCATCAAGTAGTTCATTTTTTGCGTAAGGAATAAGTATTTCAGATTTCTGCATGTCCCAAGCTCCCGTCGGGCAGCGCTCTGCACAAAGACTGCAATGCACACAAAGATCTTCATCTTTGATCATTACCCGTCCGGTATGTGGGAGGCCAGCTGATATGTATAAAGCCTGTTCGTGATTTTCCGCTGGCGCAGACAGTCGCGTGCGGAGTTCATCCTCTTCACCGTCTTTAGTGATCGTCAGGCAGTTCACTGGGCAGACGTCGATACAGGCATCGCACTCGATGCAGAGGTCAGCAGCGAAGACAGTTTGAATATCGCAGTTTAGACAACGTTCGACCTCCTGCACGGCTTGCTCTGCCGTAAAGCCAAGCTCGACTTCAATATCGATTTTCTTAAAACGTTCCAATAAATCCACATGCGGCATCAATCGACGCGATGTGTCGTCATAGTCATTGGAGAAACTCCACTCGTGCATACCCATTTTCTGGCTGGCGAGGTTTAATCCGTCGGGGAGTCGTTCCGAAATGCTTTCACCCTGACAATAACGATGTATGGAGATGGCCGCCTGATGCCCATGTTCCACTGCCCAGATAATATTCTTGGGTCCGAAAGCCGAATCGCCACCAAAGAAAACACCGTCACGGCCGCACATCATTGTGGTTTCATCCACCAAGGGACAGTCCCAGTCGTTGAAGTCGATGCCAATATCTCGCTCGATCCACGGGAACGCATTATCCTGGCCAATAGCCAATACAACGTCGTCACAGGGAATGATCTTTTCACCGCTAACGGTGCCACGATCAATGACGCCATTCTCGTCGACTCTGTATTCCATTAATTCAAACTTCATGCCTACTAGCTTGCCGTCTTCGATGACAAACTCTTTAGGCGAATGATTGATTAATATTTCAACGCTCTCTTCCTCAGCATCCTCCAGCTCCCATGCTGACGCCTTAAAAAATCTGCGTGGCTTTCTAGCCATGACTTTGACACTTTCAGCACCAATTCTGAGTGACGTTCTGCAGCAATCCATAGCTGTATTACCGACGCCAATAATCAGAACGTTCTTGCCAACTTCTTTAATATGCTCAAAGGCGACGGATTCGAGCCAATCAATTCCGATGTGAATTCGATCTGAATCGTAGCGTCCGGGAATCTCCAAATCTTTACCGCGTGGTGCGCCGGTACCGACGAACACTGCGTCAAAGTTATCTTCGAGCAGCCCTTTCATACTGTCGATGGGATGATTCAATTTCAGATCGACATTCATATCGAGGATGTAGCCAATCTCCTCGTCCAAAACTTTCGGTGGCAATCGAAACTGCGGAATATTAGTCCGCATGAGGCCACCAGTGGTTGGTAGCGCTTCAAAAATAGTCACTTCATAGCCCAATGGGGCGAGATCATTCGCGACCGTCAGGGATGCGCATCCGGCACCAATGAGCGCGACTTTTTTGCCGTTGGTGTTTTCCGGCACCTTTGGCAGCAGTTCGGTGATGTCATCTCGATGATCAGCCGCAACGCGCTTGAGCCGACATATGGCAACCGGTTTATCTTCGACCCGTTTGCGACGACACGCTGGCTCGCAAGGGCGATCACAGACTCTACCAAGAATGCCGGGGAAAACATTGGATTTGCGATTCTCCATGTAAGCTTCGGAGAATTGTCCCTGCGCAATCATTCGAATGTACGCGGGCACATCAGTGTGTGCGGGGCAGCCCCACTGGCAGTCAACTACCTTATGAAAGTACTCAGGGTTGGAAGTATCTGTTGGCTTCATTCAGATGCTCGTACCTGACATCGAAGTCGCCAGGCAGTCAATTGCGGTCCTTATTTTTTCGCTAGCATAGCGGTATCGCAGGGAAAGTAAACAAATTCTATCTACTCAGCGTGCGCGCCCGTAAATCAATCTCTGTCCGGCTACATTTCCAGTCAGTTTCCCATCGTCATAAACAATCGCGCCATTGACGATTGTGGTATCAATACTGGCGGAGAACTCGTGATTTTCGAACGGCGACCACTGGCATTTGCTCAAGAGATTTGAGGGTGTGACACGATACGGTTTGTTTGGATCGATGATCACTAAATCTGCGAACCACCCCTCCCTCACGTAACCTCTTTCAGAAATGCCAAAAATGTCCGCTGGCGCGTGACAGGCGCGATCTACTATTAATTCCGGACTGATCTGATCGTTGGCTACGAGGTCGAACAAAATCAGCAGCGCATGTTGAACCAATGGCAATCCAGCCGGAGATTTGAAGTATTTCTCTGCTTTTTCAGTTGCCGTGTGGGGTGCGTGATCCGTTGCTATGATATCGATGCGTTGATCGTTGAGCGCCGCGATCAGTGCCTCACGATCCGCCCTGCGTTTTATCGCCGGGTTGCATTTGATTCTTGCGCCAAGCTCTTCGTATCGAGACTCATCAAACCAAAGATAATGAACACAGACTTCGGCAGTAATACGCTTTTGTGAGCGATGAGAACTGGTAAATAAGCCCATTTCAACCGCCGTGGTCAGATGCAGGACATGCAGCAAAGCATCGTGGCGACTGGCGAGCCCGACGGCCAGCTGCGAAGACTTCAGGCATGCAGCTTCTGAACGAATAGTCGGATGTTCCGAAAACGGCACATCATCACCGTACTTCTCCCGTGCTTTGTCTTCATTCGCCCAGATCATCGGAGAATCTTCACAGTGAGTAAGTACTATTGTTGGAGCGTGCTCAAAAAGTTTTTCCAGCGCCTCCGGATTGTCAACCAACATGTCTCCAGTCGACGCACCCATGAACGCTTTGATACCAGCACCCTCACCAACCCTCAGGGCCTTGATCTCTTCAATATTGCTATTGGTCGCGCCGAGGTAGAAACCATAATTTGAGGTACAGCGGTTTTCGGCGATCCCGTATTTGTCGCGAAGTGCCGCGCGCGTCGTCGTTTGCGGATTGACGTTCGGCATGTCCATGAAGCTGGTTATGCCTCCAGCCGCGGCAGCCGCGGACTCGGACGCCAAATCAGCTTTGTGGGTCATTCCCGGCTCGCGAAAATGCACCTGGTCGTCAATCATGCCTGGCATTAGGTACTTGCCTGCTAGGTCGATCACCGATGCGCCCTCCGGCGCAACTATCGATGCACCGATCTGGGCAATGCGTTCACCCTCAATCAGCACGTCCGCGTCCCGTATTTGACCCTCGTTTATCAAACGGGCATTCGTTAATAAGAGCTTGCTCAATTGACTCATCCTAACTAGGTTCGATTGCTCATTATGGGAGGGTAGCCCAATGATTACCATTGCTACCTTTGCGGAAGACCGCGCGGTATGCGATAACCGCGAGATGAACGCCATCAACTACCTCGATTTGATCCGCGATGCGAACGTCTACGACGTAGCGATAAAGTCGCCGCTCGAACTCGCCCATATTCTTTCTGCACGGACCAACAACCGCATCTTAATGAAGCGTGAGGACTTACAGCCGATTTTTTCGTTCAAGCTTCGTGGCGCCTACAATAAGATTGCCAGTTTGAGCGATGATGAACTCGCCAACGGCGTCATCTGCAGTTCGGCGGGCAATCACGCGCAAGGCGTCGCATTAGCTGCGAAGAAGTGCGGAGTGCGTGCGGTCGTTGTGATGCCGGTGACCACGCCGCTAATCAAAGTAGATGCTGTGCGCGCGCTCGGCGGCGAGGTTATATTAAGCGGCGATGCCTATGATGACGCCTATGCACACGCGAGGCGGCTTGAGGTCAAGCAAACCCTCACATTCATTCACCCATTTGACGATCCAGCTGTGATCGCGGGTCAAGGGACCATCGGCGCAGAGATTCTGCAACAGACCAACGGCGAGATCGATGCTGTTTTTGTACCGATTGGCGGCGGTGGTTTGATCGCTGGAATCGCGACCTGTATTAAACTTCAATACCCGAATATTAAGATCATCGGTGTCGAACCAGATGACTCGGCAGCTATGCGAGACTCAATCGCGGCAGGGAAACCGGTATCGCTCGAGCACGTCGGAATTTTCGCTGATGGTGTCGCGGTGCGTCGTGTTGGAGACGAGACATTCAGACTTTGCCAGAAATATGTTGATGAGATCATTACGGTCGACACAGATCAATGCTGCGCAGCGATACGCGACATATTTGAAGATACTCGCTCCATCGTCGAACCTGCGGGCGGGCTTGCCGTCGCTGGTGCCAAGAAATACATCGCCCTGAATAATCTAAGTGACCAAACCTTAGTCACGATCAGTTGTGGCGCGAATGTCAATTTCGATCGTTTGCGGCACATCGCGGAGCGTGCCGCGATCGGTGACCGAACCGAAATGTTGCTCGCCGCCGAGATCCCAGAGCAGCCCGGCAGCTTCCGTCGATTTTGCGAGGTTCTGGGCCGCCGAGGCATCACCGAATTCAACTACCGTTATGCTGACAAAAATAAAGCGCGCATTTTTGTTGGCGTTCAGCTTTCGGGCGGCCAGAGTGAAGCTGGCAAACTGCTAACGGAACTTAGCAGCGCCAACATTCGCGTTATCGATTTGAGCGACAACGAAATGGCCAAGCTACATGTTCGACACATGGTTGGTGGTCGATCAACTGATGTACAAAATGAACAACTGTTTCGATTCGAATTTCCGGAACGGCCCGGAGCGCTTCTCGACTTTCTGAATGCTATCGGTACCGACTGGAACATCAGCTTATTCCACTACAGAAATCATGGCTCCGATTATGGTCGCGTATTAACGGGTATCGACGTCCCCGAGGGCGAAAGCGAACGACTGAAGGCACACCTTTTAGAGCTCGGCTACTCCCACTGGGAGGAAAGCAATAACCCCGCCTACACAATGTTTCTGCAATAAAGCGCTAGTCACGAAACGATGGATCGCGCCGATCGAGTTTGCGCAACAAGTATTACTTAAGAAATGCCTCAATCTGCCGTGCGAGGCCCTCTGGAGCCTCGAAATGGATCATGTGCCCGGCCTCAGACAAGGTGCAGGACTTGCTAGGCGAACTCAATATTGCCTCGAAGCTGCTGAGCTGGTCCGCAAATGGGCTCTTCCCACCGCATACCAGTAGCATCCGGGCCGAAATATTCCGCCAGCATGCCGCAGCCTCCGCGCGCCGATACAGAGTAGCGGTCGGCAGTTTATGCGTGGGATCAGCTTGAAGCCTGACAGTACCATCGATATCCGATGCCCATTCGCGAGCGACAAAATCCGCCTGCTCTTCGCTGAGACCTGGGCTGCGTTTGCGAATTTTCACCGCCAAGCTCGCGAAGTCGGGGTAGGACTGAAAAACAGGTTTGGTCTCACTCGCCTTCAGCCACTTTCTATATCGCAGTGGCGCGTCAATCGGATCTGAATCTGGAAGCCCAAACCCTTCAATATTGATGATCGAGCCCACACGCTCGGGTAAAATACCCGCGTATAAACAGGCGACATTAGCGCCCATGCTGTGGCCAATTATCGTGACCGGTACCCCATCAGAGTACATGCTCAACAACTCATGCAGGTCCGCCAGGTAATCCGGAAACCAGTACGCTGTCGAGTTACAAGTGCTGCTCCCAAAACCTCGCCAGTCCGGAGCGATGATCCGCCAGTGGGGTCCGAGCGCATCGGCAACAAACTGAAAGTTTGAGCCAGTGTCGGCCCATCCGTGTAGATAAAACAGCAAGGGCGCGTCTTTATCGCCCCACTCATTGATGCAATATTTCACACCTCGAATCGGTAGAAATCGCGTCTGCCTCTCAATCGCAGGCTCGTATTTGCCAATGCTTCTCATTTTTAATCACATGTCGTCGCCATCGCAGCACTCATTACTATGTTACGTCAGGTCGTGTATAAACAGGGTGAATCCTAATTTTGTACTTGCAATAGACTATAGAATAAACGCATGACGTTCGAGATCGGTCTAGTCCTTGGAATACTCGTTGTTTCATTGATACTTTTTATCAGTGAAATCATTCGTATGGACGTCGTTGCACTGCTCGTTCTCGGCACATTAGCGATCACAGGATTGGTCGACTCAAAGCAGGCTTTCGCTGGATTCAGCAACAGCGCCGTTATTACCGTCTGGGCTATGTTCATATTAAGTGAGGGTCTGACCCGGACAGGCATCGCTGACATTATCGGCCGACAGGTTATGCGGATCGGCGGCAGCCGCGAAGTCACCTTGATTTTCGTCATAATGATCACTGGCGCCGTGCTATCAGCTTTCATGGCCAATATCGGCGTCGCAGCATTGATGCTCCCAGTCGTTGTAGAAGTAGCGCGTCGCACCGGCGTCGCTGCATCTCGCTTGCTCATGCCGCTGGCCTTCTCGACGTTGCTCGGTGGCGGCATGACGCTTATTGGAACGCCACCTAACCTCCTTATCAGCGAATCACTGGTCCTCGACGGCCATGAACCTTTCGCGCTGTTCGACTTCATGCCTCTGGGCGGAGTGGTCATGGTTGTCGGCGTGCTATTTATTGTTGTCGGCGGCCGGTTCTTATTGCCAAAAATCAGTGCTGAAAGCGACAAAAATGTAAGCCAACGTAGTTTACGGTCGCTATACAAATTGCAGGAGCGCACGTTCATGTTGCATGTGCCGACAGACTCCGTCCTTGTCGGTAAGACGCTTATGGAAACACGCATCGGGGCGTCGACCGGACTGATAATCCTGTCGCTATTTCGAAACGGTCGAAATGACATGCTACCGAGGCGGAAAACAATCATTCGGGGTGGCGACGGGTTACTGGTCCAGGGTCGAATCGATCAGTTTCGTGAGCTGCAGCGATGGAGTGACCTCGTCATCGAGCGTGAGTCGGAAGTTCTCAAGCAGATGGTAGCGTCGAAAGTCGTGTACGCATCGATCGTCGTTACGGAAGGTTCACCTGTCGTTTCTGAGCTTATCCGACATGCCGCCTTTCGCACTCGATTCGATGTCGCAGTCGTCGGCATCATGCGAAAGGAAGGTTATCGTCTAACCAATCTCGCCTACGTTCCAATCAAAGCCGGTGACCAGATTCTGGTTCAAGGGGAAGTGGAAGCCATAGCTCAGCTGGAGCGATTCCCGGACTTCGAAAAGGTCGAAGTTTATTCGACGGAGCAACTTAAGGAGGCTTACCAGACCGACGAACGGATGTTCGTCGTAAGAATTCCGAAGCAGAGCGATCTCGCCGAAGAGACATTGAAGAAAAGTCGCCTTGCCGATGTATTCGATTTTCGAGTCCTGGCGGTTTTTCGCGATGGCGAGCTTAAAGTGATGCCGCGCGGTGATGAGATTCTTTTCGGACGCGATTTGTTGTTGATTGAAGGGCAGCAAAGTGACCTCGACGTTTTGCGCGGCATGCAGGAACTCGATATCGACACCAAAGCGTCCGGAAACCAGGCCTCACAAGAAACCGAGCGCCTCACGCTTATGGATGCGACGCTGGATCCACGCTCTTCTCTGGCAGGCAAGACCGTCGGTGAACTCAACTTTCGAGAGAGATATGGAATCGAATTGGCCGGAATCTGGCGCGAAGGTACAACGATCGGCACCGAACTTGCGGACGAGCGTCTGCAAATCGGCGACGCGCTGTTGCTGCTGGGCCCGCGTAATCGGCTGCAGCTCCTGTCATCTGATTCAGATTTCCTCATCCTCACTCCGCTCGGGCAGAAGCCGCCAGATACTCGCAAGGCCCCACTCGCCGGGTTTATCATGGCGGCAGTCATCGGTTCAGTGATGGCAGGCTACGCTCCAGTTTCGATTGCGGCCGTTATCGGTGGAACCATAATGGTCCTCACTGGCTGCCTGAACATGGAGCAAGCCTATCGGTCGATTGACTGGCGGGCCATTTTCCTGATCGCCGGGATGTTACCGCTCGGAACGGCGATGCAGGAAAGCGGCGCGGCGACTTACATTGCAGGTCAGGTCATCGTTTTCCTTGGTGATGCGGGTCCATGGCCGGTTATCATGGGCCTATACATCTTGACAGCGATGGCGACAATGGTCATTCCAACCGCTGCACTCGTCGTTTTGATGTCTCCCATTGCTTTGTCGGCAATGTCAGATATGGGACTAGCACCCGAAACCGCGATGATGGCAGTTGTGATAGCCGCATCGGCAAGCTTCACCAGCCCGATATCACACCCGGCCAATATTCTCGTCATGGGCCCTGGCGGATATCGATTTGTCGATTATCTGAAAGTCGGCGTACCGCTGACGATTGTTGTATTTATTACGGTGATGATCTTCCTACCTGTGTTTTGGCCGCTGCAGGCCGCATAAGCAACTACGATATTGCTGAATTTGGAGAATGTTCTTGGCTGAAAGAATAGTTATCGCAGGCGCGGGTCATGCTGCAGGACAGTTAGTAACATCACTAAAACAACAGAAATTTGCAGGGCAAATTATTCTGATCGGAGATGAACCTTACCTGCCCTATCAACGGCCGCCGCTGTCGAAGAAATTTCTGTCCGGCGACCTCCTGACCGAACGCCTTTACGTCAAGCCACCTGCGTTCTATGACGATCCACAAATAGAACAACACCTAGGCGTCTGTGTTACATCCATTGATCGAGACGGTAAAAGTCTGCAAACGGACAACGGCGGAGACATCGCCTATGACAAGTTGATACTTTCACTCGGCTCCAGAGCTCGCCGGTTGGCGATTGAGGGTTCAGATCTTGACGGTGTTCATTACCTGCGAAACATCGCTGACGTAAGCGGCATTCAATCCGAACTGGGGGGGAAGAAAAATGTGGTCATTGTCGGTGCTGGATACATTGGCCTGGAAGTCGCAGCGGTAACGCGGCAGCTCGGCCACGACGTTACCGTTGTAGAGATGGCCGATCGAGTAATGAGTCGCGTCGTTTCACCCGAAATATCCGATTTCTATCAGATCGAACACGCCAGCCACGGCGTTAAATTGCGACTGTCCACTAGCATAACGGCATTTCGTGGCGAGGGCCGAATCAACGGCGTCGAAACTGCCGACGGCGACGTCATACCTGCAGACTTTGTAATCGTCGGTATCGGAATCCTACCAAACATCGAGTTAGCTACTGACGCCGGATTGGTCGTTGACAACGGCATCGTGGTTGATGACCGCTGTCAGACAAGCGACTCGGATATTTATGCGGTCGGCGACTGCACGGCACACCCGAACACAATATACGGTCGGCAAATTCGCCTTGAATCTGTTCACAACGCGTTAGAGCAGGCCAGAACGGTAGTTGGCAATATCTGCGGCAAGGAAATGCATTACTCGCAGGTGCCTTGGTTCTGGTCAGACCAGTACGACCTCAAGTTGCAGATCGCAGGACTTTCAGAAGGCTATGACAGCAGCATCATTAGAGGAAATCCGGCGGATCGTTCGTTTGCCTGCCTGTACCTCAAGGAGAATCGACTCATTGCGACAGATGCCGTTAATTCCGCCAAGGAATTTGTGCAATCAAAAGTATTGATCGCGTCTCGAACAATTGTCGACCGTGACAAACTTGCGGACAAGGAAGTAGAGCTTAAAGAATTAGTCGAGTAATTCGACTGCAGGGTTTACACCGATCATTCGCCTATGAACGCGGTTCACCACTGCCATTTTAGGTTCAGTATTCCGACAAGTATTCGTCGAGATCAATCACATCTGACTCTTCGATATCCGCCTGACGTCGCAGCGATTCATCTGCCTCATCTTGATACAACTCTCGCGTGGCGACATTGGATTTTGCGATCGATGCGAAGTAATCGCGATGACTCTCTGCCATCGCCAACGCAAACTGGAAGAATCCCGTATCCGCCTCGGTAAGATCGGCAATGATTCTGGCTGACGGGGTCGCGTCAGGGTCATCAACCAATTTTTGCATCATTCGAACAGCCTCTGAATAGCTTTCGTTATCGTCATGTCGATCAATTTCAGCTGCGACAGAAAGCATGCCGTCAAGAATTTCGCTTGCCCAGCTTTTGATCGATACTGGCTCCCTGTCGCGAATCAGCTTGAATGCGGGATCGCGACCGTACTTCGCCGTTGAGGTCTGATTTTCCGAAATCTCTGCGATCTCTTCTACGCTCAGTTTTGGGCTCTCCAACAATAAGCAATAAAGCAGCAATACCTCCATGAAACGCATCGTGTTTTGATTAATACCACATGGATCAAAAAAATTGATATCCAATGATCGGATCTCAATATATTCGATACCTCCGCGCAACAAAGCAGCTGTTGGCCGTTCCCCGGAGTATGCGACTCGTTTGGGTCTGACTGGGGAATAGAATTCGTTTTCGATTTGCAAAAGATTAGCGTTCAACTGCCGGTAACGACCGTCGACTTTTACGCCGATGTCTTCGTACAATGGCGACGGCGTCGCTATTGCGCTAGCAAGACCGCGCACGTACTCCGGCAGACTGTTCAGTGAGATATCAATGCGTGATTGATTCTGGTTGCTATACCCAAGGTCACTCATACGCAATGAGGTGCCATACGGCTCGAAGTAGGTTTCATCGTTGAGCGATTTCACTGCTTCGGCGTTACCGCTGGAAAATGACTTGCATAGAGCCGGGGACGCCCCAAACAGATAAAGCACTAACCAACCTACGCGCTTAAAATTTCGGATTAGGCCAAGGTATTGTTCTGACCGAAATTCATCAATGTCTGAGTTATCGCCAACGACACCTTGATACGCTTCCCAGAAATGCTGTGGTACAGAATAATTAAAATGAACGCCCGCAATCATTTGCATCTGCCGGCCATAGCGATAGCCTAAGCCTCGCCGATAAATTGTTTTCATCTGCCCGACGTTTGACGAGCCATATCGAGCCAGCGGAATCTTATCATCCGCAGGTATATGGCAAGGCATGCTGGCTGGCCATAGCATCTCGTCACCAAGCTTGTTGTAGGTAAACTGATGGATACCACAAACACAATGCAACGCTTCCCAGGTCGTCTCGAAAGCAGGCGTCACAAACTCCAGTAACGCCTCGGAAAAATCTGTCGTGATATAGCGGTTCGTCAACGCAGAACCAAGGCCAACGGGATGATCCAGCATCGACAGTGAACCATCAGCTGCAACGCGCAATGACTCTTTCTCGATACCCTTTAGGCCGCCGTAAAGAAGGTTATCGCCAGCGGCGGCTAAAGCTTGAAGTCGTTTATCAAATTCTTGAACCAATAATCTTCCCGATACCTGCATTCGTATCCGGGCTCAGTTTTACCATAACGGCAAAGAGCACGTGTGCTTGCAACAGATCTGGCGTCTGAAATCAGATACCAGTAATGTAGTTTAGACTGGTGGCGCGATTCTACACATGACTAATGCAAACGGACATCGCGTTTTCGTCACTGCTTTGACGGTAATTCTATTTCTGACCCGCTCGTCAGCTTTTGCGCTTCGATGTGCCGGAAAACTCGTGCTCGAGAAGATGTACGATGCGGCAGCACTTAGAGCCTGCGGCTCACCGACAACATCGCAGCAAATTGGTTACACAACACGGGCGCTTACG
>ENA-OSJC01000358-OSJC01000358.1-marine-metagenome-genome-assembly--contig:-NODE-358-length-45669-cov-6.305426_pt1 | contig 45669 bp, 37 predicted proteins | sample MGYA00237885_ERZ534234 | MGnify/ENA primary metagenome ERZ534234 (study PRJEB26413, sample SAMN06343907) | marine metagenome | isolation source: coastal waters | place: Atlantic Ocean: West Antarctic... | reverse complement strand
GGGACCAACCTAGTCCGCCCGGACCCATCTGACCTCTTATCTTCACTTGAGCAAAGGTAGCACCTTCAACGCTGACGAGACCAGCATCGTAATCAAACCCGCTACCGCTGGTTTTAGCATATCCCAGCTGAAAACTTCCTTCGCCACCGCCAGGGACGTCAATGTAACCGACACCAGCATAGAGTGATCCTGTATTGAAGTCGCCAAACCCGTAATTTACGGTAACACCCATAATGTCTTCAGATACGCCTCGTTCAGATAACTTTGCATAGCTCAATGTTGCGTCTACTTTTCCATCAAAAACACTTTTCACGCCGAGCTGATAGCCATCAACAGACTCGCCAAAACCGCTTGTTCTAGCATAATCCACGCCTATAAAAGTCACGTTATCTGCAATTGCCATCACAGGAAGTAGGGTTAATGCTAATAATAATCTTTTCTTCATAAGGACATAATCTCCGATAATAGTTAGTTAAAGTTTTTTACTCGATAATTGTTGAATACCCAACTTCCTAACTATAACGCGATGAATCGTGAATTTAGATTCAAAAACCAATAAAGAATAGATTGTTGGTGTGTGTCTCTTTCAGGTATAAGTTGGAGACAGTACTTTGCCCTTCGGTATATCTATCCCACTCACTATATAATCAGCAACCAACGGATCACGTCCATTTGCAAGCTCCCATTAATCAGATGGTCCGTTGCGACCGCAAGTGGACTAGGCTTGTTCAAAAGGCGAAGGGGTGCCTTGGTCAGATTTTCATCTTTATTTCCTATCTATGACGCGATCAGCCGTGAATTTAGATTCAAAAAAGTTTAAAGAATAGATTGTTGAAGTGTTAAACCGAAAAAAACCCACCGAGGACAGTGGGCTATCTATCTATATTTTTACGTACCTACCTAACTACCTAAATACCTATTGGTATGGTTGCGCACCTACTGTGCTCCATTTCTTTTAGTGTGTATTTGCTCATTCATCAATACTCCAAACAACTACAAACCCTAGTACTGCTACCAGACTGCCCAAAGCTAATATTACGTCAATCATTCTTCTCCACCTCAACCTTGTGATCGTTACGTTTATGCCATGCTGCGTCGAACAAACATTAGCGCCATTCCAAGAAAAAGCACTGGCGGAGTTGAGTCGCCATTACCCACTGTACCAACTGTGCAACCGACACCGCCAGCGGAAGTTCTAGAGGAATCCAACGGAAACGCGTCTGAATTATGTGCTACACCATCGCCATTGCCATTGCCATTGCCATCTGTATCGGGCACGCGGCCAAGTAGCTGAATCCTAGAAAACGGTTGGTGGGCTCGGCAGGAATCGAACCTGCATCTAAGACTTAGGAGGTCCCTATTCTATCCATTGAACTACGAGCCCAGGGGATGCGCATTATAGTGCAGTCAAACATAATTGCTATAATGCGCAACGACTTTATATTACCGATTGCGTCCCAAAGCGTCATGGCTGGTCACCCAGTCACCGGCCAACACTGCGCTCATAAGTGAGATTTCACCCGCCATGACTGTGGCACCAATAATTTCTGCTAGTTTATTGACCTTTCCAGCCCCACTGCAGCCAAGCATTTTTAAACACTCTTGCTGTGTAGGTAAACCCGTACCACCGCCATAGGTAGCAACAATTAACGAGGGTATTGTAATCGAGAGATAATAATTACCATCGTGATCGATATCAGCGTAAGCAATCGCTGCAGAGGACTCTGCAACGTTAGCAACATCTTGTCCAGTTGCTATAAACGTTGCTGTAATGCCATTTGCTGAGTGTGCCCCAGTATTTACGGACCCTGCAAGAAATGCACCTACCTGACTAATAGAGCGGGCTTTAAACAATACTTCGGCGGTGACACCCATGACTTTTTCAAGTAATGCGCTAGGGATGGTAACTTCAGCGATAACTCGCTTACCGCGTGTATGCAGAGTATTGAGCTGTGAGTGCTTTTTATCAGTATCCATAGATCCTGAAAGCATATATCGCTGAATACCTGGGTAATTAGCCATGATCCATTCACAGGCAACAAACGTTGCCTTACCAACCATGTTCTGTCCCGCCGCATCACCCGTAGTGTAATTAAATCTTAGGTAACGCATGCGTGCCGCAGAAAATTGTTGAATGTTTCGCAGCTTGCCTGATGAGGTTGTCGTTTCAGCCTGCGCTGCAATCTCATCAAAGTTGTCATCGACCCAAACCCCAAAATCTCTTGCCTCACGCGCATCCTCAAAAATAAAGACCGGTGCTCGCTGCATGGCATCATCTACAACAGACACCTTCACTCCGCCTGCGGCGCGCAATAAACTAGCGCCGCGATTATAGCTAGCAACCAGAGTTCCCTCGCTCGTCGCCATAGGGACATAAAATTCCCCTTGAGCGTGCTCACCATTGACCAATAAAGGACCTATGAGTCCTAAAGGCACTTGCGCAACGCCAATGAAATTCTCAATATTACCCGCTGTAACAGCAGGATCAATGGAGTAATGACCGATGTTATCTAGCGAAGATGCAGTCTTCTCACTCGCAAAATCTCGCCGCTTCTGAGCCATCTCTTCTGAATAGTCATTTTCACTGTTTCTCGGAATTTTGTTAGTCAAGATGATCCCCTACTTTAGTTTATAATTTTAGTGGATGGCACAATGATCCCTTCTTATGCCGTCTTTGGATTTTACGCACTGACCATAATGGACACTTTATTGTCATTGTCCAAGCTTATCTATGCAATAACAGACGACCGATTGGTTTTACGTACTCTTAAATTACTGATCGTGCGTTATGTTGGCCCGTCATTGCATTGAATGATCAAAGATCTCGATAAATCAAAGATTATAAAAAAACATAATTTTCTGCGCTGGTCGATATCGATTACAATTAACCCATGAATTTAATGCTTATAAAATCTGAACATATCCAAAATAACTTAACTAAGATAGTTGGGCGACAACTTACTCATCTGAATGAGGTTCAGAGGCTTATAAAAGGTGATACGGTTCGGGTCGGAGAGGTAAACGGTGCCATAGGAATGGGCACAATAATCTCTATTGATGAGCAGACGGCTATGATTGAAGTAAATCTTACTTTGAGGCCGCCAGCACCCCTTCCCATAACAGTAATATTAGCCCTGCCAAGACCTAAAATGCTAAGGCGCATCTTGCAGACTATCTCCGCCATGGGGGTAAAAAATGTGTATTTGGTTAACGCCAGTCGCGTAGAAAAGAGTTTTTGGCAGTCGCCCCTGCTGGCGCCTGAATCCATAGAGGAGCAGCTACTTTTGGGCTTAGAGCAGTCTAGAGATACTCTGCTTCCAGCGGTACATTTGCGTAAGTTATTTAAACCTTTTGTAGAAGACGAGCTAGAGGGCATTGTCGGTGAGTCAACCGCGATCGTTGCCCACCCAATTTCTGAACAACGTTGTCCAATCGACTGCCAAGTTCCAATTACGCTGGCTATTGGCCCTGAGGGTGGATTCATCCCTTTTGAAATCGAAAAACTAATTCAAGCGGGCTTTGACCCTGTTCACCTTGGCCGCCGAATACTGCGGGTCGAAAATGCTGTTCCTGCTCTCCTCAGTCGACTCTATCCTGCTTGAGCTGTGCTCTCTTCAAACATCAGATATTCACACACATGCATTCCGCATTCTCGATAAGTCGCATGAGCATTTGTATTGTCTGTTTCAGCATATAGCCGAAAGCCGCAAACAGACATGGGCTGAGTGAGCGCCATCCGCTTTAATTCAGCATACATTGCTCTATACAGCCCCTTTCGGCGGCAATCCTGTTTTACGTAAACTGATTGAATCCACCAAAACAAGCCGTTGCGCCAATCAGACCATTCGTAGGTAACCATAAGACTCGCAGCAGGCTGACCATCCACCTCTGCTACTAAATAAAAACCAAACTGAGGACGTTCAAAGAGTCCCTGCACACCGAGCTGAGCCGCTTCTGGGTCGAGTACTTTATTTTCGGTCTCTAGTGCCATTGCACAATTATGTTGAGTTAACATGGACGCATCTTGCTGTGCGTCAGCCACACGAATGTTTATCATTCAATTAAACCTTTTTTAATAAGGCTGACAAGATGAATGAATCGTACAAAGGTGTCAAATGAAGATTGCGTGTAGCATTGTAAATCCATAGAGTATCGGTCATCGCATGTATCACGCCTTCGGGCACGACAGTTCAAAAGGGTCCTTAACCAGTGAAGTCAATTACTCGTCATGAAATATCCTATGTCGCGGACTGCTCTGTGCTGTTCGAGAAGATCAGTGATATGCCTGAGGCGATATGGCTTGATAGCGGAAAGCCAGCAAGCCTGCAGGGTAATCTGGACATTATGTCTAGCGCTGCTGACATAATTATTGAAACACGAGGTAGTCACTCGACAGTAACTGACGCTCACAAAACGCGTATCTCAGACGATGACCCCTTTAAAATAGCGCAGGATGTCCTCGATCCATTGCTACCGTTAGATGCGTGCTATGAGGATCTTCCATTCACTGGCGGGCTGATAGGATTTTTCGGCTATGATTTAGGTCGGCGTCTCATTGATATGCCCAATAAAGCCAAAAGCTTAGTGGACCTTCCTGATATGCGTATTGGCAGATTTTTATGGGCCCTCACTGTGCACCATGATACCAAAACCGCTGAAGCTATCTTCCATGAATGCTGTCCCAACAAACTTAAGTCTGATGTCCTTAAGAGGCTTTGCGACTCTCCAGCTAATGAGAAAGTGAAGGAACAAGACTTTAGACTAACGCATTCATTTACCGCCACAACTAGCAAAACCGAATATATAGAGGCCATTGCCACAATAAAACGTTACATAAATAGTGGAGATTGCTACCAAACTAATTTCACTCAACACTTTTCTGCACCCTATGAGGGTGACGAATGGAGAGCCTACAAACGCTTACGCGAGGCTACTGCGTCACCCTACTCCGCTTTTTGGCGCTGGCCTAGTCAGGCATTATTATCAATGTCTCCTGAACGGTTCTTAAAAATATTACCGCAAAAGATGAGTAATACGTTATTGGTAGAAACTAAACCTATCAAAGGCACCATGCCAAGAGGAAAGTCTGCGCAAGAAGATTTTAAGAACGAGGAAATACTGCGTAACAGCCCAAAAGATCGAGCAGAAAACGTAATGATCGTAGATTTACTGCGTAATGATATTAGTAAAAATTGCACTGCCGGAACGGTAAGAACACCGCTGTTATTTGCATTAGAGAGCTTTCCTAATGTTCACCATCTTGTTAGTACCGTAACAGGTGATCTTTTGCCTGAAAGCTCTCCACTTAAGTTACTGCGCGACTGCTTTCCTGGTGGCTCAATTACGGGAGCTCCAAAAAAGCGAGCAATGGAGATTATTGAAGAGTTAGAACCGCTTAGACGTTCTATTTATTGCGGTAGTATTGGATATCTCAGCGCCAACAATCATATGGATATGAATATTGCTATTCGCACTATAGTCGCATCTGACAAGGTAATGCATTGTTGGGGAGGCGGAGGAATCGTTGCCGATTCTGTCGCCGAAAATGAATTTACTGAATCACTTGATAAAATTAAGCTACTACTCACGACACTCGAAGATTCAATGGATAAACCTTCCACAAGGACCTAAGCCAAGCTCCAGAGTCTTCGATGGATTGCCATAGGATAAAAGCCACACAAGCGATGGAATAAAGTTGTCTTCAGACTGGACTGCTCGCTAAATTACAGTGCCTAATTATGATTAACCGCAGATGCCATTAAAGATGTCTAGGCCGCTAAATGTTTGTTAATTGCGCTCAAAAAAACAGCGCCGTATTTATCTAATTTGCGCGCACCGACGCCACTTAACTGAGCAAATTCTGGCAGACTTTGCGGAATGGTCACGCACATTTCCTGCAATGTGCTGTCGTGAAATATGACATAGGGTGGCACGCCCTGCTCATCTGCTAATTCCCTACGACAATTGCGCAGTGTTTCCCAAAGCGCAACATCTATGTCCACTGGTAACTGAGATTTAGTCGTACGTTTAGCGGATTGCTGTTTAACATCTTTGCGCAATTCAATATGTTCCTCACCACGCAAAAGTGGCCTGCACTTCTCTTCTAACCTCAAGGCACCAAAGCGCTCTAAATCAACGCTCAAATAACCCCTCGCCACTAGCTGTCTAAATACCGAGCGCCATTGATTATTATCTAGTTCGCTCCCCACACCGTAGGTAGATAGTTGATGGTGGTTGTTGTGTTTGATTTTATCAATATCAGCACCCCTCAACACATCGACTAAATAGTTAACCCCAAAACGCTGCTCGGTACGGTAACAGGCGCTTAATGCCATTCGCGCCGCTTGTGTGCCATCCCAAGTGGGCACAGGTTTTAAACAGGTATCACAGTTACCACACGGTTTATCTAGTTCATCATCGAAGTAGTCTAAAAGCGCTTGTCGTCGGCAGGTTGTTATCTCACATAACCCGAGCATCGCGTTTAGGCGGTGTTGCTCAGCACGCTTGTGTTCTTCGCTACCTTCAGAATTCTCCATCATTTGCCGCAGTTTTATAACATCTTGCAAGCCGTATATCATCCAAGCGTTGGCGGGTAATCCGTCACGCCCAGCACGACCGGTTTCTTGATAATATGATTCCACCGTTTTAGGTAAATCTAGGTGAGCCACAAAGCGTACATCAGGCTTATCAATACCCATGCCAAAGGCCACGGTAGCCACTATAATCACACTTTCTTCACGTAAAAATCGAGCTTGATGGTTGGCTCGAGTCTTTGCGTCTAAGCCAGCATGATATGGCAGCGCATTGAAGCCTTGCCCTTGCAACCAAAAGGCAATATCTTCGGTTTTTTTACGTGATAGACAATAAATAATACCGGCGTCGTGGGCATGTTGCTCTGTCAAAAATTGCTGTAACTGCTGCTTTGCGTTGTGCTTTAACCCAATAGTATAAGCAATATTAGGTCGATCAAAACCAGATACAAATTGGCGGGCAGCACCAAGATCTAAGCGATCAACAATCTCTTTTCGAGTGCGCGCATCGGCCGTTGCAGTGAGTGCTATCCGCGGAATATCAGGGAACTGTTCATGCAGAATACCTAACTGTAGATAATCTGCTCTGAAATCATGACCCCATTGCGATACACAGTGCGCTTCATCAATAGCAAATAAGGCGATTGACGAACGTTTTAATAAATTGAGCATACGCTCTTGTTTGAGCCTCTCCGGTGCAACATAGAGCAAATCGAGCTGACCCGCCACTAACGCCTGCTCAATGTCATACGCCTCCTCAGACGATAACGTAGAATTTAGATAACTCGCCTTAACCCCAAGCTGACGAAGCGCAACTACCTGATCTTGCATAAGGGCAATAAGCGGTGAAACAACAATACCGCAGCCATCGCGGACCAGAGCCGGTATTTGATAACACAGCGATTTACCGCCACCGGTAGGCATCAGGACCAGAGCATCTGCACCACCCACGACAGTATCAATAATGTCTTTTTGAGGAGCACGAAACGATGGATAACCGAAGGTAGACTCTAGAACAGTTTGGGCAGTAATCATGGCAGGCACTATACGCCAAGATGATCAGAGTTAATATCGTCCTAATTGTATAGCGTCTGCTTGTTTTTTTTCGGATTAGCACATCAATAATCTATTCTTTAAACTTTTTTGAATCTAAATTCACTGTTCACCGCGTCATAGATAGGGAAAAAGTATTTAACAATTAAGCAAGGTAAGAATTAGAAAATGACCAAAGATTATCTATTTTTATTTAGCTAAGATTCTCTATTTTTATTTTTAAGTAAATGCTATCTAAAAATAGGGTTTGTAGTATTTTCTTACTACCAGTATTAATGCAGATGTGAGTAAAGTGCGACCGTAATTAATAACGCGTCTCTTAATCCGACTTAAATAGGCGACGCATAGGTAACTTAATAAAAAGAAGAGTAAGGATATGACTCATAAAAAAACTGGAGGCGTCAATGCAGAGACATCTGTTACCTCTCATTATAGTGAAGACTCAGCGTTAGGGCTTAATACGGCTTTTTTAGCTGGTCCTGCAGAATTTCAGCAGCAACTGACTCACCTAAGCGACCAACAATATGTTAGCTTGCTCACTCTTCTAGATGAATACTCTGCGCCTCTCTAAGCTCAGATAAACAACCTTATAAACACAGAACCTACAAACACTCCACTAAGCATAAGTGCATATAACTCTTTAGCATTATAGTATCGGACTCGCCAATATGCTTTTATAGTGACCTATTTACGAGTCAGTGCTCGACTGGTGTTTAAAGAGTGCAAATTAAAAAGGGATTTATTATGGATGCATCATTAAACGAAATTCATGAACCAGCCAAAGAACTGAACTCAGCTTTTTTAGAAGGGCCTCGAGCATTCGAGAAACAACTTGCGAAGATAAGCGACCAGCAATATGTCAGCCTGCTGACGCTGTTAGATGAGCATTCTATGACCCTCAAAGTTACCGGCTAGACGAGTCCAACCTCAAGACCTCAAGACTCAAAAACTCAAAATCTGACCTATGCTTTACTATGCATTACCGTATATAGCTCTTAAGAATTATATTCTCCCCATTCCAAATATGCTTGAATAGCAACGTAGAAAAGCGTTAGCTAAGCTATGTTTAATTAACGGTTTAACCCCAGCTGGAAGGAGAATAACTTTTATGTGCAAATTGTTTATTGACGCCAACACAAAACTCTGGGAAACCTCTGCACGATCTATCAGAATACAAGGCATGGTAACCAGCATCAAACTGGAGTTCCATTTTTGGAGAGTTTTGGAGGAAATAGCTGAACGTGATTCACTAACAATACCTGAAATGATCAATCGTCTCTACAGTGAGTCGATTGATGCGGGGCATGATCTTAGTAACTTTACATCGTTTTTAAGGGTTTGCGCGATACGCTTTATCGGACTCCAGCTAGCAGGAGATATTCCTGTAGCGAAAGACATTTCAATCGCCTCACTGGATGCTGACGCTATTCTTCAGAGCGAAGCGACTCGAAACAGGCCGTTATTCCAAACTATGCAGTAGAAGAGGATTTTATTAGCTATTAGCATTGGGTTCAATAAAATGCTTTTCTGAAGCACCAATTTAGCGCTCGGCTAAACGGCTATTCCCCAAACGCCTTTACGACCTCTTCTGCAATTAAATTGATCCCGTTGCGAACTGACACTGCATCTTGCGCATAGGATACTCGAATGCACTCCTGCTGGTGTTTCCAATCATCGTCCATTCCAGGGAAAAAGTTATGACCAGGAACAATTAGAACCCCTCGGTCTTTGAGACGCTCATAAAGCACTTGGCTAGTAATAGGCAACCCCTCAAACCATAACCACAAAAAGATAGCGCCTTCAGGTTTATGGATCCTATAAGAGACGCTTCCAAGCGCCTGCCTAAACCACTCCACTGCCTGCGTGGCTCTGTCTTTGTAGAACGGCTTGATTAAGTCACGACCCAGCGAAAGTATTTCGCCGCTTTTCACTAACTCTCTGGCTATTGTTGGACCAAAGTTACCACAAGCCAAACTAACGACTGTGTTGGCGTTACTAAATGCTGTAATTAGCTCTTCGTTACCTACAACAATTCCGGTACGTACACCAGGCAAGCCAAGCTTTGAGAGACTCAGTACCAGAACAGTATTTTCATTCCAATGAGGCTTTGCTTCGTTAAACAATATTCCCGGAAAAGGGAGTCCATAGGCGCTATCGATAATCAAAGGAATGGACGCTTGCCTAGCTATCTCATCCAAATGCTCAACCTCAGAATCTGTAAGAACATTCCCCGTAGGATTAGTCGGTCTAGACACGCAGAGCGCAGCAGTATTTTGGTCTATTTTAAGCTTTGAAAAGTCGACGTGATATTTGAATAAACTATCATCCAGCATTTCAATCTCGGGGCGTGTGGCCGTAAAAAAACGATCAGTTAGGCCTATATCCGTATAACCAATATATTCCGGCGCTAACGGTAAATGTACAGAGCGATGACTGCCATCCGTCATTTTTCCTGCTAGCATGTTGTAAAGAATAAAAAAGGCGGGCTGACTACCATTTGAGACGGCAATATTTCTTTCCGAAAGCTTCCAGCCAAACTGTTTATTGAGCAGCGCGGCTATCTCAATTAAGAACTGCTTGTCCCCTTGTGGCGACTGATAGATGCCCATAAGGCTGTGTAGTTGCGCAGGATCTTGAAGCACTGATTCTAGTCGACGCTTAAACACCGCCTCAACCTCCGGTATTCGCCCAGGGTTACCTCCACCCATAAAAATCATTTCGGGGTTTTCATTCAATGCACTCCCCAAATCGTCCATAAGCTCGACGATGCCGGTTGAACCAGCGAACTTATGCCCAAATTGCGATAATTCCATTTTCACTCCAAAACCCGTGCATTAACCATTTGATGCCATGTTTCTAAAGGTAAAATTAACTCGCGGATCATCAAGTTGTTTTACCTTTGCTACGCTATGCTGCCAATGTTCCTGAATACCGGCTCCCATTAATAGTAAAGAGCCATGGGGTAAATTAATTTTAATTTTTTCTTTAGTTACGTTGTGCCTTAACTGAAACACTCGCTCTGCACCAACACTAACGCTTGCAATGAGTGGCTCAAAGCCCAGAGAGGCCTCATCATCAGCATGCCAATCAACACTGTCTTTGCCATCCCTGTAGTAATTAACTAGTGCTCGATTAAATGGTTTTTCAGTTTCACGTTCTACATTGACGCGCAGCTGCTCCATCCACCCAGGAAAGACTACTGCCTGCAATCGAATTCTTGAGTAGGTATAACTTGTATTAGGGTCTCCAAACCAGTTTTGTAACCGCGGTATGGGAATTTGTTTACCCATAATGTTAATAACATCTTTTCGCCAAGGTGTTTTGTTAATGGCTGTCTCCAACAACTCATCAGCATCACTCTGCCCCAACCAGTTCGGCCAAAAGACAATGTCACTGAAACGCCCCTCGCCCAGCGGTAATGGAATAGTTTGTTTATTAAAGAGATCCATAAATTCTCGGCTCTATATCTAGATCTATACCAAATTCAGCCGCGACCATCCTCTGTATATTATCGGCTAACCCTAAAATATCTTTCGCAGGGTCACTGGTCATCGAATCATTGTAGTTAACCAGCACTAATGCCTGATCTTTGTGGACACCCGCAGAACCCTGCCTAACTCCCTTAAACTGGCACTGCTCAACCAGCCACCCTGCTGGGACCTTTACGCTACCACTAGACTGAATATAACCAGGAACCTTAACGTCCTTACTCTCAAACTGTCGCTCAATTGACGTAAAGCTAACAGCCGAAATGACAGGATTCTTAAAAAAACTACCTACATTTGGCAACTCATTTGGATCCGGCAGTTTTGACCGCCTAATGTTACACACAGCCTCACTGACCATATGCGGGGTTGGTGAAGCTAATTGATCGTCAAAATAGTCCGTTAAGGCCGGGTATTTAAGATTAATAACTGGCTGAGTCGACAAACGCAACGTTACTTCAGTGATAATGCATTTATCTTTCAATGATTGCTTAAAAACACTGTTTCGATACGAGAACTGACATTCTTTAGTGGTTAGCGTTAATAATTGTCCAGACTCTATATCGAACACTTTTAGCGATGTCAAAATATCGCTTAATTCCACGCCATAGGCGCCGATATTCTGTATTGCAGCGGCACCCATATTACCGGGAATAAGCGATAGATTTTCTAGCCCATACCAACCCTGTGCCAGACTATATAAAACCATCTCATGCCAGTCTTCCCCTGCCTGAAAAGTGACATCGACATAATCCTCTGCGGTATCAACAGCGTCCTTCACGGTAACCCCACGCAGATCTACATAAATAACCAAACCATCGATATCAGAGGCCAGTACCACGTTACTTCCGGCGCCCAGCGGTATCACGGCTAAACTTTTAGACCGCGCAAAAGCTAATGCATCTTGCATCTGTAGGTGATCAGATACGCAACAGAAATGTGAAGCCCTCGCTGCGAGCGCCAAGGTATTGTGGCCTTGAAGACACTTGTTGGTTTCTATCTTTAAATTCATATAGCCCGCTAACCTTGACCTATCGAAGACGTTGCTAGCTCAGCGTTAATATGAGTTAACAATGCTGCTGCAGAATCCTCAATTAGGTCCAACACGTGTGGGAATCCATCCTCACCGCCATAATAAGGGTCTGGAACTTCACTTACCGCGTCGTACTCTGGATGACGAGAATAATCTAAAAGTAGTTGTAACGTTGCCTTAGCCCCTGGCGGACACATATTTCTTAAGTTACGTAAATTATCCGCATCCATTGCGATAATATAATCAAACGTAGAAAAATCTTCTACAGTCACTAGGCGTGAACGCAATGCAGACATGTCATACCCTCGTTCTGCAGCGGCAGCTGATGAACGAGCGTCCGGTGCATGGCCAAGATGCCAATCTCCCGTCCCTGCCCCATCCACATAAACGGCTTTGGTCAAGCCTGCGTCATCGACCATTGACTGGAACACGGCATGGGCCGTTGGCGACCGACAAATATTACCCAAACAAACAAAAAGAACCGACACTCTAACCATAATTTTTCAGCTTTAATTTAAAAAATTAGACTCTAAAATAATAACGATACTGCCTTCAAATCGTCCTCTGTATCAATACCGGACGGTACCTTGGCAACAGCATCGACAACATGAATGGGCACGCTATTCCATAAAAACCGCAATTGCTCCAGAGATTCAGCCTCTTCGGCTGGCGCTACTGGCCAATTTACAAAGGCATTTAACTGGCCAACACGGTACGCATAAATACCAATATGACGCCGCCCTGGGACGCCACTAGATGGCAGATCACTCCGTGGATAGGGAATGGGGGCTCGGCTAAAATAACTGGCTAGGCCAGCCGCATTAGCAACAACTTTTACAACGTTTGGATTATGAAAGTCTTCAATCCCGTCAATGGGTTCGCACAGCGTCGCTACACCTGCAGCTGGGTTGGCAGCAAGGTTAGAGGCGACCTGATCGATAACAACAGGTGGAATGAGAGGCTCATCGCCCTGGACATTCACTACCAGCTGACTGTCATCAAGATTTAGAGCACAGGCTACTTCTTGTAATCGGTCGGTACCAGACACATGATCTTCTCGCGTCATACAGACCTCTGCACCAAATTCTTCTGCGACTGACTGTATCCGAGAGTCATCAGTAGCAATAACGACCCTTAACGCACTGCTCTTGATTGCTTGCTCCCAAACCCTTTGTATCATGGGCATTCCTGCAATATCCTTCAGCGGCTTACCGGGGAGCCGCGAAGAGCCATAACGAGCTGGAATAATTACCACAAACGACATAGCTATCACCGATTAATTTAGAAAATTGCCTATTATATAAGCCAGTTAAAGGTTCGTCACAGGCAGCCCTGCGCACTTCAGGAGGTTGTCGACAAAATCTTCACTCAATAACATTCTAACTTCAAGCACCCACAGGTTATGCGGGACAACATCATTATACTTCACTGCATCTTTTTCAGTAATAATTATGGGGCACTGATCGTTAAATGTAATATCTGCGATTGAAAGCGCCTCATGGTCGTTCTTAGCATGAAGGTCTGTCTGAAAGCCCATTTCCTTGAGTGTTACAGCAAACCGCTCAGGATGGCCAATTCCAGCTACTGCGTGTACCGACATCGAATCGACCCAGTGAGCCACGTCGATCAACTCGTCTGTCCCAAATTTACGCAAGCCAAATGGTTTAAGTTTCACAAAACTGCTTTTTTCTGCCATACCTACGTCGGCGCTAATCGCCTCAGCACCATTATGCACAACCAAATCCACCTCGGTGAGCCGCTCAAGGGGTTCACGTAGTGGTCCCGCCGGGAGCGTAAGTCTGTTACCTAAACCTCGAATCACATCAACCACTGCGACCTCAACATCGCGGTGCATTGCATAATGCTGTAATCCATCATCACTAAGAATAACATCACATGAAAAGCGCTCGATCAAGGTGAGCACAGCATTTCTTCGGTTCGGATCTACGACAACGGGGCAATCACAAGACTTTGCAATGAGTAAAGGTTCATCCCCACTTTCGAACACCGGTGTATTTTTAGAAACAATCACAGGATAACGGATAGACTTGCCCCCGTAACCGCGGCTGACAACCCCGACCGAATACCCCTTTTGACGGAGTATCCTGACTAAGGCAATAATTAATGGCGTTTTACCACTACCGCCCACCGAGATGTTACCAATTACAATAACGGGAGCGTCGAAGGAAGACCCCTGATAGCGTGCTTGAAGGTACCGTCTGCGTAGAGAACTAATCGCGCTAAAAAACCACGCAATTGGGACTAGAAAAAACAACCACGTCTTTTTTGCGTACCAGGCTTTCACCCAAAAGCTTTCCGCTGACAAACCTAATCTACCTGTGGCTCATCAAACTGGTTTTGATATAGATTGGCATAACGGCCTTTAGCATCAATTAGCTCCTGGTGGGTACCTTGCTCAATAATATGCCCCTTTTCAAGGACCAAAATTCGGTCTGCTTTTTCGACGGTGCTTAATCTATGGGCAATGACAAAGCTGGTACGCCCTTTCATCAAATGTTCCAGCGCAGCCTGAATATGGCGCTCCGAGTCAGTGTCCAGCGCCGAGGTCGCCTCATCTAGAATGAGAATCGGTGCATTCTTAAGAACGGCTCTGGCAATTGCTAAACGCTGTCGCTGCCCACCAGAGAGCATAACGCCATCATCACCGATGTGGGTATTGTAACCGTCAGGCAATTCTTCAATAAACCCGCTGGCATTTGCCACTTCAGCTGCAGCATATACCTGTTGCTGGGATTTATCCTGCAGTTCACCGTAGGCAATGTTATTAAAGATAGTATCGTTAAACAGCGTCACATTTTGGCTAACGATCGCAATATGACTACGCAGATTAGCCAGTGAGAAGTCATTAACATCGGTACCATCAAGTAGTATTTTGCCTTCCTTGTGATTATAAAATCGTGGTATCAAACTTACTAGTGATGTTTTACCGCTTCCAGAGGAGCCTACTAAAGCGATTGTTTCGCCTGGGCTCACAGAAAAGCTAATGTCTTTTAGTACCTCTTTCTCAGTACCCTCATACGCAAAGTTAATATTAGAGAATTCTAATTGACCAGAGACCACCTTAGTTTGATAGCGTCCATTGTCGACCTCAGCTGGTGTATCAATAACACTGAAAATTGATTCAGAGGCAGCAATACCCCGCTGAATATCACTATTAACTTCCGCTAATTGCCGGATAGGTTTGATAAGTACGCCTGAAGCAACAATAAAGGTAATGAAACTTCCTGTTGTCATGGTGTTAAGAATAACTGGATTTAGCATAAAGCCAGTTATACCAGCAAACGCAAAGGAGACGATTAAAATAATCAATGGATTACTCAGTGCCCCTGTAAATGCCATCTTCATATTTTGCCGTCGGTTATTGTGGCTTGTCATCTCCATTCGAGCGCGCTCTGTAGCCTCAGCGCCAAACATTCGTACCTCTTGATAGCCCTGAACGCCTTCCTGCGCGACATGCGTCACATCGCCCATAGCGGACAGTATATTCCGGCTAATCAGCCTAAAACGTTTACTAACTTTGACTACGATAAAACCAATAAATGGTACAACGGCGATAAAAAATAGCGTTAGTATCCAGTTTAAATACAGCAGGTATCCCAATAAACCAAGAACCATGCTTCCGTGCTGTATCGTCGTTTTAAGCGCTTTGGTTCCCGCATCTGACACTTGCTGAATATCATAGGTGACCACCGACACCAAATGTCCGGACATCGATTGGTCAAAAAACTTAAATGGCAGTAGCAGGTAACGATTGAACACATCAGTCCTTAACCCATGCACCAAATGATTAGCGACATAGGCCAGAAAATAGGTCCCAATGAGGTAGCCAAAACCTCTAACCGCACTAATCATTATTAAAAACAGAGGTATAACAAGCCAGCTTTCCCCAACCCATCTATCACCAAATATTTGCTGAGCTAGTCCGGCAGTTATTCCCACTTTGGGTAGAGAACTAGAAGCAGTAGCGGAGCCTGTGATGCCACTCACTGTATCGGTGATGTAGCCCAGTAGATCAATGAAAGCGATTTCAGCGCCCGTATGTATGAGCAAGCCCACTATAGCAAGCAAAAATGCCGCCCAGTAGCGTTTGACATAGCCAAGTAGTCTCAGATAAGTCTTTGTGCCGGATTGACCCATTATTTCAGGCATGCTTAAACCACTCTTTCCAAAGAATACCAGTAGTCATAAGAATACGCAGATCCCCTACTTCGCTTAACGCCAATAGACTGAAGCTACTTGTGTTAGTCATCATGATCATCATTCACCATCCGGTTAGCCGCAAACTGCTAGTTTGGCGGAACTGTTCATCTAGTAATTAAACCACATGATAGGGCTCTGGGGCATAGTCACGAGCAATTTAAGCGGGTTTATGACCTCACTACCAGTAATAATAGAAATAACTAGGTTATTAAAGATAGACAAACCTTTTTAGCGCCACCAAGCGGTACAAGTTAAACAACTGGGAAATACTTGGTCTCGGGCAGAGGAGACATCTAATTTTCCAGACTGATCCCAACGAAAAGTCACCGCACCCTTTTCTGCCGTTTTCCAGACTCTTGTCCCTACAGCTGCATAGCGACGAACCACCGCAGGATGAGGGTGGCCAAAATGGTGGCGATATCCACTGGAAAAAATGACATGCTTTGGTCTAACCGACCTGACAAATTGATCTGTAGATGAGGTTTTACTCCCATGATGAGGGGCAACAAGTAAGGACAGATTTTTAGTCTCCATTAATCTGTCTTTAATAATTCGCCGCTCTGCACTGGCTTCAATATCTCCTGTCAGTAAAATCACCTGATCATGCCAGGTAATCTGCAGTACGCAGGAACTATTATTGCCCTCTTTAGGCCCATCGATCGTTGGCCAAATAACCTCAAATTGGGCGCTGCCAGTAGTATTAAAATCCCCATGCGGCAGAGAAGATGGCCATAACCATTTCTGTCCGGCAACACATTGAGCGTATTTCATTTTTTGGTTACTGGCTTCAGTGCTATTATTTAAGCGGTCGAAAAATCCGGGGCCAACCAACATTGAATCTGGTCTTAGCGCCCCAATTACTGACAGTGCCCCGCCACTATGATCACTATCTTCATGGCTAATAATAATTTTATTAATCGATCTGCGGGCTCGCGAATTTAAATAAGGGACGACAATTCCAGCACCGGCATCAAACGAGCCACTATACCGAGGACCAGTATCATAGATTAGCGTGTTGTCCCCAAACTCTATAACCGCAGCCAGCCCTTGACCAACATCTAATACTGTAAGCTGCAAATTCACCTCATCGTTTGGGGCTAATAGTGCAAGACTTACGGGAAGCATAGAAATTAGCTTGTAAACCTTTGGAATCGGCAACAAGAGCGCTACGCATGCCATAAGAAGTGCTAACAGTACCTTCCAATCCATAATTACAGGTAATGACAAGAAACCGTAAGATGACGGGACAATATCCAATAACCATTGTATTGGCGTTGTCGACCAATCTGCTAAAGCCCAAACAGTCCCTGCAATGCGCTCACTAAAAACTAAACAGATGATTCCAAACAGCGCAAGTGGCACGGTCAACAACGACACCAAGGGGATTGCCATTATATTGACGAGGGGTGATAACCATGAAATCCTGCCGAGAAATACAAATAATGGCAATGACATCAAGCAGAGCAACGCTATTTGAGCCGTTATTGCTCTTTTTTTTCTAAAACTTGTATCACTAGAAACCCAAGGATAAAACCATCCAATCAATGTTGCTACAGCAGTAAAGGACAACCAAAACCCTGCACTTAAAATTGCCAGTGGCTGCCAGGCGGCAATGATCAGTAAAGTCCACCCCAAGCATGCCCAAGGTGTTATGCGCCTATAGGCCAATTTTGCAGCCATAACGATAACTATAGCAATCAATGCCCTTTGCGTAGGTAGGGTGAAACCGGCTAAAAGGCTATAGCCAGCAGCCACTACAATCGCAAAAATCGATGGCATGAAACGTAAATAAACATGTGTTTTACTAATAATTGGAAAAATATAACTCAGTGATGACAGCGCTTTTACGATGCTGGTGCCAATCATAAAACCCACAGCCGCAACCAGACCAACATGTAATCCAGAAATAACTAATAGATGGACTATTCCTAACCTGGTTAGACTTTCCCACCAAGGCCTTATTTGTGTTTTATCCCCAACGGTTAGCGCCACTAAAATCGCTCCACCAAGATCAGACAAATCACTTCTAATAATTGCCTCTCTTATAGCAGAACGTATTTCTCCAACCCTAAATAATGCTCTCTGCGTAACACTTGCCTCGTTGCGCTCTTGTTGATAGTTGAGCGGATTATGTTTTACATAACCGGTAGCAGAATAACCACGTTGAATAAGCCAGCTCTGATAGTCAAAGCCCCCCGGGTTAATCGTCCCTCGCGGTCTTTTTAAACGAACAACAAGCTGCCAGTGTTCACCCTCGCGAATGTTTAAAGGTCCCGTTTTAGCCATCGAGGAATAGTCATTGAGTAAAAGCTTTTTTATATATATGGATTGATTTTGATCTTCCATAAGCACGGAAGTATGAACAGCAACTTCAAAATTAGTCCGTAGCTTATCTACCTTTAGTACTTTAGCTATGGTTCCTGTTACCAAAAAGTCATGTCTATCAAGAGTATCGGGCAGTTGATGATCCAACACTCCATGAGCGCAATAAAAACCCCAAGCGGTTCCCCACCCCAACATTAAACTCAAACGGAAGATGGCCAGGGCATAACTCATAATTGATAGCTTAGAGTACTCAATTGCCACCCAAACGAGAGAAATAAGGCTCAGCCAGATTACATAGGACTCTAGGCTTGGTAACGCAGGATAAAACGCAACAGAAAATATCCCCGCACTAATAGCTAACAAATAAATCATTAAACTCCTTGTATCCAGCCATCAGATACCCTGATAAAGTCTTGTATGGCGGTACTAGTAATAATTGTAGTTGGTTAAACCGCAACGTTACTTAAGGATATTTAGATTACGATGAAAAACGTACTAATTGTTTACCACAGTCAAAGTGGTGGGACAGAAAACATGGCACAAGCTGTGCATTTTGGGTGCAACCAAGAAGATGGCGTGCAAACAAGATTTTTGAACGCTTTTGATGCCGGTCTAGAAGACCTACTTTGGGCTGATGGTATTATTTTTGGTACCCCAGAAAATTTTGGGTATATGAGCGGTGCACTAAAGGATTTTTTTGATCGTACGTTCTACCCTGCCGAGCCTCACCAAATCAACTTACCTTATGGCGTTTTTGTAAGCTCCGGTAATGATGGTACTGGCGCTGTCAGAGAGATAGATAGAATAGTTAAAGGCTATCCTCTTCGTAAGATTTGCGAACCTCTCATTTTAGTGGGCGGTTTCAAAGAGAAAAATCGGCAAGACTGCGAAGATTTTGGCTTAACTATTGCCGCGGGTTTAGCGATGGGCATTTTCTGATTAGATTTAGCTACTGACTACTATGCTAGATGGTCTCTTAACTTTTTTTAGACAAAAAAAACGCAAAGCTTATGCTCTGCGTTTTTAATATGGAGCGGGAAACCGGGTTCGAACCGGCGACCTGTACCTTGGCAAGGTACCGCTCTACCAACTGAGCTATTCCCGCAGAAGCCAAACCTCTGCCAACACTTCTAAAATGGCGTCCCGTAGCGGGACTAGATACTGCGCCTTACAACCCCTTAAGTGCCTACTAAAAAGGCCTGCAGAACCTCACCTTGTTCACAATCATGTAACGCACTGTCCGACAAGCCGGCATTCTAACGAAGTGACACTAAATAGGAAAGCCGAAAATGGATATAAATAATAAATCTTCACAAATAACACTACAAACCCGATCAAATGTTGTCGCTCTTAAGTCAGAGACTGTTAAAAAGGTCGAACTTGCTATTTGAAATCAGATAACACTAAATAGTGTGGTCTAAAAATCTAAAATAGAAGGCGTTCTTTCTGAGCACCCTGTCGTTACGACATTGGATGTCATTTTTTACCTTATTGTCCAGAGAATTATAAAAAATGATCGGAAATCTTCAGCGCTACATAACCGGCTTGCGCAGTAACGTATTAATTTGGATTTTGGTGCCTGGGGTTTTCTTTTGCTGGGGCTTTACCTCCACCTCAGTAGATATGGTCATCCCACGGATAAAATCGATGTTCGATTTGTCCTATACATCCGCACTGTTAATTCAATTCAGCTTTTTCCTCGCCTACCTTTTTGTCCCTATCCCAGCGGGTAAATTTATTCAATATTATGGATACCGACAGAGTCTTTTTGTTGGTCTGGCATGCACAGCTCTGGGTGTTTTTTTACTAGCCCCCTCAGTCATGTTGCAGTTCTATCCCGCTTTTTTAGGCGGTATATTCATTACGGCAAGTGGCATAGCTGTACTGCAGGTAACGGCTAATCCTATGATACTTAGCCTTGGTAATCCAATAACGGCTCCGCGAAGACTTATGTTTGCGCAGGCTTTTAATTCTCTTGGTACAACCATAGCGCCCATTATCGCCTCGGTCTCTTTATTGAGTATAGATACATTGTCAACTGGTCAAATTAACTTATTATCCATGGGAGAACAGGCAACTTACCACCAGGATAGTGCTCAAGCTACGATCTCTTTTGCAATATTACTCGGCAGTCTTCTTGGTATCTTAGCTCTTATTATAAGAGCTCTACCTCAGCCGAATCTGCAACCATATAAGAAAATCCAGGCAGCAGATCAAACCGTGATTAGCTCTTACTTTTCGCTTATAAAAAAGCGAAAGGTTTGTCTTGGTATGGGGGCTATTTTTGTCTATGTAGGCGCCGAGGTGACCATAGGCAGCCTATTAATTAATTATATGCGCAGAGAGGATGTGCTGGGTATAGAGGCCTCTGATGCATCTGCTCTTGTCGCTATTTACTGGGGGCTGGCAATGCTTGGACGTTTTGCGGGAGTGGCCGCCTTAAAATGGTTCAGTGCCGAGAAAATATTGATGCTAGCCTCCGCAATGGCAATCTTTTTGGTTGCTAGTGCGATTATTTTTACCGGCCCTCTATCTGCAGTTGCGCTGATTTCCGTCGGGTTTTTTAACTCAGCTCATTTCCCCCTTATATTCAGCACGACACTCCGCGACACCGACTCTTCATCGCCAAAAATTTCCGCACTTTTGTGTATGTCTATATGTGGAGGTGCCATCATTACGCTTATCGCAGGAAGTATTGCCGATATAGCCGGTCTTAAGGCTGCCTTTTTAGTCTGCATACTCTGTTATGGATACTGCCTGTATTTTTCGTACTATCACCGCAACCAACTGCAACAATCTTAAACCGACTACGACTGTTCAGGTTTAGTGTTTACAGTAATGATGACGTAAGCCAAGTGCCTTACGTCATCATGTCAACCTCACTAACCCCTAAAACATGCCGATTTGATCCGCACTTATAAGCTTTACCACAGTTACCATCAACCGCAAGATAGATCTCTGTATTCCACGCATTTAAAACGCTCGACACGGGCTTATTTTTTAGCCGCCTTTTTTACTCTCTTCTCCCGCATAAAAAATCTTGTCAGATCTTTTTCATCCCCTTTACGTAACCAATCATCGGGGAATTCGGCCGCTTTTGAGCGATCGCCTTGCCGAAAAACTGCTCCGGTGCTGAATTTTTTTGTGTAGGGAACAGAATACTCTCCACCCTCTTCCAGACGCGCGTATAAAGCTTTACGTAATTTCAGTTTGACATTTAAATAGCGCGGATCTGCGATCAAGTTAACCATTTCCTGGGGATCATTTTTGATGTCATAGAGTTCGTCCGTATCCCATATTCCGTGATATTGAATTAGCTTAAAAGTATCTGAACGAATTGCGAAGGTCGTTGGCGTACTAGGAAAATTAAATTCCCAATAATATTCATAGAGTAAGCTATCGCGCCAGTCATCGACCTTCTCACCCTTGGCCAATTGCAGTAGACTCGCACCTGCAAATTGCGCTGGTTTCTCCTTGATACCTGCTATATCAAGAATAGTCGGTGCAATGTCGATGTTAGCTGCCATTTCTTCTACCACATGGTTTTGCTTAGCCCCCGGAATATAGGCCACAAGAGGTACCCGCATAGACTCTTCATAAGCATTGCGCTTATCGATCAATCCATGCTCACCAAACATAAAGCCATTATCACCCATCAGAATTACGGCGGTATTCTCTTCAAGGTTATTGGCTTTCAGCCAGGCATTGATCCGACCCAAGCTATCATCAACCGCGGAAAGTGCTCTGTGGTATTGTCGCTTGTATTCCTGCACATTCAGCTCACTGTGGTAGGGGAAGTCAACGCCATGCCAGCTATTGCGCTGGTTTTTGACCCACATGGGTTTGCCGTTATAATTTTCCGCTGTGTCAGCCTGGCTATTAGGTACTTTGATATTAGCATCGCTGTATTGTTCGCTATGTCGTTCCGCAGGATCAAAATTGGCATGCACAGCCTTGTGCGATAGGTAAACGAAAAACGGCTGGTCAGTATCGCGCTCTTCTGCGAGCCACTGGAGTGTGTAGTCCGTTAGCTCATCTGTAATATAGCCCTTTTGCTTGACATGCTTACCGTTGATGTTAAATCGACTAACTCGCCCATCACGCTTTCGCACTGGATAATAATCACCCTGACCGGCAAAACTCATCCAATGGTCGAAGCCAGGCTGCGGGTCATCATGATGTCCGCCCATATGCCATTTGCCGAAAAATGCAGTCTGGTAGCCCGCTTGCTGTAAATAACTGGGGAAATAAACTGTACCCTCCTTGGCAGGCTTGTTGTTATCAACCACACCATGACTATGCATATACTGACCGGTCAAAATAGACGCGCGACTCGGCGAACACAATGCCGTGGTGACAAAGCTATTTTTGAAGTGAATGCCTTTTTTCGCAAGTTCGTCCATATTGGGTGTATCTAGTACAGGATTCATAAAACCCAATTCATCATATCGCTGATCATCAGTAAGTATATAAATGATATTCATCGGTTTTTTTTCAGGCGAAGTAGTAGTCGCTAGCGCCGATGGAATAACACACAAACTGGCTAGCAATAAAGTGAAAAACCTGACCCAGTTTTTGGTGATAAAGACAAATGTTCGCATAACTAATTCCCTATTATTATTTCTCACGCTCAGAGTTTTGAACTTTCAGCGTGGCGTACTAAATTTAAATTTATTTATTCACGGCTAATCTGACTGAACAGTGAGCTTTACTAATTCGAGGTCGCGATCACGAGAAGATCCACCCACCATAATAGTGAAGTCCCCTGCCTCTACTTGCCAATTCATATCAATATCATAGTAAGCAAGCATATCTGGCGTAATATCAAAGTGAATTTCTCGCTTCTCACTAGGTTCAAGCGATACACGTGTGAATCCTTTAAGCTCTTTAACAGGCCTGGTCACCAGCGAATAGTCATCCCGAATGTAAAGCTGCACTACTTCGTCACCAGCGCGCTTGCCTGTGTTGCTGATAGTAACCGATAGCTTGGTCGACTCACTTTTATTAATGTTAGAGCGAGATAACCTGGCTTGACCGTATTCAAAATCGGTATAGCTTAAGCCGTCTCCAAATTCATGTAGATTCTTAGTTGGAGCATCTGCATAGCGTCGTATCAACGCGCTAGGCTTGTGATTATAAATAGACTGTAAATGACCTACGCTGTAAGGAACGGTGATCGGTAATTTACCACTAGGATTAACCTCACCAAAGACGATTTCAGCTAGCGCCTTACCACCCTGAGCACCAGGTTCCCATGCTTCGATCAAACCGGCCACATTCTCAACGATCCAAGGCTCTGCCAACGGCCTACCATTCACCAGAACAACAATGGTTGGTTTGCCGGTTGCATGAATAGCTTTCACCAGGTCTAACTGCTGGCCAAATAGTCCAATAGAGCTTCGTGCAACGTTTTCACCCGAGGTTTTACCTTTTCTGTCATATCGAAGGGGATTACTACCTACCACGACAATGGCCACATCGGCAGATTTAGCACGCGCCGCTGCCCTAGCGATCTGATCGGGCTCAATGCGTTTCACGCTCCCGTCCAAATCAAAATAATCGATCTGAGTAGAACCCTTTGCGACCTCTCTGAAACCCTCAACAACAGTAGTAATATTTTTCTTAGGTTGCCTCAGCACCCAGTCACCCATAATCGAATGATTGTCGGCGTTGGGCCCAGTTATAAAAATTCGCTTTCCTGCACGCAAAGGCAATATATCATTGACATTTTTGAGCAACACAATGCTCTGTCTCGCCAGATCCAAAGCCGTCTTCTTATGCTCCTTGGTGAACATCATGTTCTTAGCCGCTAGAGGATCAACCTGAGTTTTCTCAAATAGGCCCAAACGAAACTTAGCTAAAAGCATTGGTCTTACCGAAGCATCTATTTTCGATTCAGGTATCCGTCCTTCCTTGACCAAATTTAGCAGTGGCTCTAAAAACTTAGGTCCGTGCATATGCATATCAATTCCAGCGCTAACACTTTGATACACCGCTTCATTGAACGTTGGCGCCGTACGATGTAGAGTTTCTAGCCTTTCAACATCTAGCCAGTCACTAACAACAAATCCCTGAAAATCCCATTCATCGCGCAGTACCTCGGTGAGTAGAAAATGATTTGCATGCGCGGGCACGCCGTTCACTTCGTTATGTGCTGCCATAAACGTGAACACGCCAGCATCAACGGCTCGTTTAAACGGAGGGAAGTGATCTTCACGCAGCGAACGGAGTGATAAGTCCATAGGCGATAAATTTAGCCCATTAACCGGATCACCACCGGCTACAAAATGCTTGGCTGTCGCCAGGACCTTATTGTCGCCTGCAAAATCGCCCTGTTGCAGACCATTGATCACTGCGACACCCATCTCTGCAACTAAAAAATCGTCTTCTCCGAACGTTTCACCAACCCTACCCCAGCGCGGATCTCTTGCTATATCTATATTCGGGGAGAATGCCCAGTGTGCGCCATTAAGCCGAACCTCACGTGCTGTTTCAATACTCGACTGTCGCACTAAGTCTAGATTCCAGCTACTGGCCATCCCTATTGGAGAGGGATAAATAGTCGCCCCTTTGACTAGGCCATTGCCATGAATAGCGTCGATACCTATTATCAACGGTATTCCTAAACGACTTTGACTGGCATATTGCTGTAAGCGATTAGCCTCCTGTGGCGTTGTAACATGCAAAAACGAACCAACTTTACCGTCTTTGATAACCTCGGGAATTTGCGAAGAATGCAGATTAGGATACATGCCATAGGCATCGCCAGCTTGCATTTCCTCAAGGCTCATATATTTTTCAGAACGAGAAATATGCTCTGGCCCTACATACTGAGACATCTGACCAATTTTTTCGACTAGCGTCATTCTGGATAATAAATCATCAACGCGAACATCTTCCGCAAGATCAGAGTTTTTGTAAGGCAGTAATTCCTGCCCGAAAACGAGACAAGATAGTACCGAAAATAAAGAAGACAGAATTATAGATTTTTTCATATATTGTAAGTCACCAATTAAATTTTTAGTGTTAATTATTAGTACGTTGTACTGGATAGTTACGAAGAATTCTCTAAGGATCGTAACGCTCGAAGAGACGAGTTCTCGTTCTTCCTTCTTGTCCAGCGCGCACCCAACTTTCGGTTTTCTCAGGCCGTTCGGCATCAACCAGCTTAAGATAAGACCCTAGTTTATTCTCCAGCAACGAAACTAAGTCTGGCATTTGTTTAGACAAATCATTCCTCTCACCAGCATCGTGAACCACATTAAACAGAAGATTGCGCTCGGACACTGGAAAGTGGATCAATTTGAATTCCCCAAAGCGAATAGCCGAGTGCGGCTCGTTTAAGCCCACGCGGTTAAAGTGCGGATAATGAAATATAAGTCCCTCATCGGACCGCTTCACTTCCACCTGACCATCATCTAACAGAGGACGCAGACTCACACCGTCTAAATCTGCGGGTAAAGCTTCCAGCGAGCCCGCTAGCTCGGCCAAGGTGGGTAACAGGTCATAAGATATGACTGGCGTGTCACTCTGCCCGCCTGGCGCAATGCCTGGCCCGACTATGGCAAATGGCACTCGAATACCACCCTCGGTTAAGTCCCATTTTCCACGCAGTAGTGGCGAATTAAGACCTGCTTTATAGGGTTTCCCTTTATTTGGCTGCTGCGGTAGTACGGGCATACCGCCATTATCTGAGATAAATATGATGTAAGTGTTGTCTGTCAGGCCAAGTTCCCGATAAGCATCGAGTAAGGTACCAACGGAAAGATCCATATCTTGAACCATGGCGGCATAACCTTGATTCTTATGTAACTTGCCTTTTTCGCGCAATCCAACGTCAGCAAAAGAAGCTTCGCTATAAACAATACTTGAGTGCACTGCATAGTGAGAAAGCTGCAAGAAAAATGGTTGCTTATTTTCAGTAGACTCACGCATAAATGCTATTGCACGCTTAGTCAGTGAATCTACCCGTTTCGGATCTTCTTCTGCATAACCCTTCCACTGGCTTCGATCATTAACGAAACCGCCCTCTTTATTTTTCGATATACCATCGTGCACGTCATAACCATAACGAGCAGGGTCCTCATCGATGTGCCACTTGCCAATATGAGCTGCGCGATAATTTTTGTCGATAGACTTAAGAACTTGCGGAATACCAACCTGATTATGGTCTACATGATTTTTCCCCATTCCGCGGGTACGATGCAAACGCGCGGGTGTCTTGCCAAACTGGATACTATAGCGAGTAGGCGAACAAACCGGTGCGGCAGCATAACCATTGGAAAAGCGTAGCCCGCCGTTCACTAATGAACCAATGTTAGGTGTGGTGTAAAAGTCGCTCTTGGCCAACGGCTTCGTGTTATCCATTGTCGTGGACATGCTGCTCCAACCAAAATCGTCGGCAACAATTAGAATGAAATTTGGTGACATTGAAGCCTGAGTTGAATTAGCTAGCAGAAGCAGTAGGATGAGACCTACTACTTTACGTCGAGTCAGTTGGTAAAAATAAACCGCAGGGGCCTGCTGCAAACAAAATAAGTTGATCATGGCTGTAATCCTAGATCCTTGTTGCTGTAGCCAGCTCCAATAATGTCTAAACCAGACCCTATTACATTATAAAAAATATCAAACTCAGGCTCCGCAGTCACATGACTGAAAATCCCCTTACCTGAAGCCGGAAATGGCGGATGATTTATCACAAACCTAGCGCGATTAGTTTCAAACTGAGTAAAGTCCAGTGCATAGGTTTCAGCCTTGTCTGGGTCACCGTCAAACCTAATCGCCGCCAAAACAGGTTTACTGTCAAGTCGTATAAAGTTTGGTGAGACATTTCCAGAAAAAGCATTACCCTGCATATCCAGAGCTTTACCAATGCGCCAACCAAGCGTTACTTTGGTGCCTAGACTTCCACCCTCATCGACTACAAAAAGATTGTTCCAAAGGTGCGTATCCCTGCCATTGATCTCAATAAGCGGATTAGATGTAGAGGCAATAACATAGGTATTGTTGTAGATATAGACACCTTGAGACTGAACTCGGTTGGGCTTAGAGTAGTCACTCACAAATATTGTTTTTCCTGGGAATTTGCTGACGCCACCCTCTAGACGCTTAACACCAACTCTGCGCGTACCGTCATGTACACTAATATTATGTCTCCAAATGACGTTTTTATTCTTGCCCAGAATTTCAGTACCGTAACCCTCATTGTTATAACTAAAGTTGTACTGGACAAGTACATTTTCGTTACCAAAATCTACATGCATACCCGCAGAGTCGTTATGGCCGCGAGAACCAATGGCCATATTGCGCTGCGCAACAATATTTTTACTGCGAAAAAACCATGCGCCACTACCACGATTTACAGAGAGTTTGGGTTCCACCATAGCGCCTGAGCGAATGAAACTATTTTTTTCTAATAAACCATTCCACACACCGTTAATCAGCACACAGCTGCCACCGGTATCTTCGCAACGATTATTGACAATACGGACGTCGATATCATAATCAGATGCGGTCCCAGTGACACCCTTAAGATATGATGCTCCATGCCGTAAAGCGATACCAAATCGGGCTGTGTGGCGCAGAAAATTATCGTGAATGTATATATCACCGGTATTGTATGACGATTGTTTAGCCTTGGCAGGCCACGTCTCAAAACGAATACCTGAAACCGATGTCTTGTTAAAAGACTTGCTTGCTTGAATAGGAAAAATCTCCTCAATCACCAGATCGTGAAAGTTATACCCACGTAAATTTCGTTTGCCCGTATTGTTGACAAGAATTCCATAGGCGTCGACATCAGTCACACCATCACGCTTCTTTTTCCGAAAATTTCTTATATTGAGCTTACTCAGCTCTAGGTGGTCTTGATCGACAACCAGCACAGCTGCCAGCGGTGCGCCACCAGACATTTCTGCACCATCAATTATCGGCAGATCATCCTCTCCATAAGCTGTGAAATGAATCGGCGCTGCCGCCGTGCCAGACTCATCAATGACGAGTTGACCGTTGAATCGATCGCCCGATTTAAAATAGACTGTGTCACCAGGCCGTAAAACCTCTTGGGTAACGCGCGACAAACTGGCCCACGGATTACTGACAGTTAGGCCATTATTTTTATCATCCCCTGATGATGAGCTTACAAAATAGCTACTCTGCGCGACGGCATTTGGCATTACTACCCCAAACACAATCAGCGCAAGTAAATTAGTTACCTTTTTTGTAAAGCCTATGGCCCTTATTTTTAAAGTGATATTGCTACCCCAACACTAAAGCGGCGGCCTGAGTAACGAGTCATTGCCGTGGGTCCTTCTGGGAAAAAGGCTGGCTGAATAACTTGTTCATCAGTCAGGTTACTGGCTTGAAAATTCACCGTAATCATCCTATTAACACGATAGCTCATGGAGGCATTTAACTGACCTGTTCCTTTTTTATAAAGAGGCAGCTGGCCTGTCAGAAAACTCGCTTCTGACACCAAGAAGTCACTGCGATAGGTATAACGAAGGCGGCCACTGAATGGGTATCGTGGTTTTTCAAAGTAAATAGTCGTGTTGTACGAATCTTTTGAAAGATTGACAAAGTTTAAGGGTAATCCAGTGAAGCTAACCGAGTCAGATAAAGCCCCTGCCTGGACAATAAATGCATCTCTGCTGCCATCCTGATACGCATAATTTGCGATAAGGCCTAACCCATCAAAAGGCTGCGGCAGACTCTTAAAGTTATGCTGAAAACCAAGTTCTACTCCATTAATCTTGCCGCCAGGCAAGTTAACAAATTTAGTCTGGGGCACTAAGATCCCAGGGACACCATTAAAATTGTCACAAAATAAATCTCCTGCGGCTTGTTCCACATTTGTGTTGCAGGCGCTTGCGGGGAATGTTTCCTTGCCAATGACCTCGTCAAACTGTTTTGAAAAGTAACCCAAGGTCAGAGCACTGCCTTTTCTAAAGTAATACTCTAACGCCACATCAAATTGATTTGCCGTAGTCGGCTGTAGCTCCGGATTACCTGTCACGACTGGGGTAGTTTTGTCGAGCGGGAAATACATAGTCGGTGATAGCTGACCAAAGTTTGGCCGTCTCAAGATCTTTGCATAACCAAGCCTGATCTGCACCTCGTCGATAGGCCTAAGCACAAGACTTAAGCTTGGCAACCAATGCGTATAGTTTTGCTTGACGCTAATATCCTCGCCCTGAACCTTACCTGTCGCAGCTTGATCGGTATTTACTCCCCTAACTCCGATATTGCCCGAGTATTCAACGCCACCCATCAAACCACCGCTTACAATACCGCCGAAATCTCCCTTAATGTAGGCAGCATAGGTATCTTCTTCCACTCTAAAAAAGCTAGCTGGATCTACTACACCATTAACATCAAGAGATACAAATTCCCTTATGGCCTCTCTCTGGTCCATTACTATATTGCCATCGGGAGTCAAAAAGTTATCGGAATATGAACCATCACTATTAAAACTGAAAAAATCGCCTGGCGAGGCAACCATAAACCCTGGGAAGGCAGTAATAAAATCTTGAGCGCTCAATCCAATATTAAAGGGTGTTTTTTCCGATGTTTTATTTCGCTCATTTGATCGTTGGCTAGCGCGCAAACCAAACGATAGATCTGTCCAAAAATCACCATCCATGACCCAGTCAAAATCGACTTTCTCTACCAGTAGATCATTGCTGAACATCACTTGCTGGTCCTTGAGGACATACAAAGAATAATAATCAGGATCCATAAGCGTGGAAAGATCATATTGTGTAATAACATCATCAGTTACAGAGTAACTCTGTGCACCATCTGTGGGGCCATAGGCTGGCGTACCATTGAGAGCATCGTACGTCAACGGAATCCGCAAGGCTCCACCATTTCCCAAGAAGTCGGCATGCGCTGGATCCCTGTAGCCAAAAGAGGCCACCACATAGGGCTTCTCTGTATCTGATCCTGAACCACTGACTTCAAAATTTACTTCCAGGTCGTCGCTACCCCATTCTCCACCAAGAGCAAATTGATATGTTTGAGTATCTCGAATAATCGCTTCACTTTGGGTTCTTAAAAAAGGGCTCCTTCCATCTGGCGGCGTCCCTCCGATTGCACCTGAGGTCAAGATACCAACCTCAGTGCCGGCCACTTCGGTCATTCCAAAAGTAGCACCAGGAAGCCCCTGTATCTCATTGGTCGAGCCAGTCATAACTATTTTTGATTTTTGATTAGCGCTATTTCTGAGTGCATCTGCATACATACCCTCGACAAACAATTTCAGGTTGTCTGATGTTTGCCACTCCAAAGATCCTTCGATTACTGAGCGTTTTCTGTTTTCCATCTGAAATGTCGTTTCATTATATCCAGGATAGTAGTAAGGATCGCCAAGGCCATCTCCATCAAAATCAATCTTACTAGTGCTGGCACCGCGTGCGGCCTGAGTAATGCGTAATGAATCCTGACGAACATCCTTATCAAGATGGGAAACCGTTAATATCACACCAATGTTACCGCCTTCTCGCTCAAACTTATTGCCAAATGTCGCTGAAAAGTTCTCATTCCAAGCATCTGCTGTTTCGGCATACTCAGATTTCAAGCGAATCTTTTTAAGTGGCTTTCTCAATTTTAAACCACGATAGGTCTTGACATTAATTGTGCCTCCAAGAGATCCCTCGACCATATCGGCAGTTGGTACTTTAATTACTTCAAGAGACCTCACTAAGGCAGCCGGAAGGTCAGAAAGACTCACCCCTCCTCGACCATCGCCATCGGGTGTAGTACCTCTGCCGTTTATCTCTATTCGATTTTGGTCGCTACCTCTAATAGAAACAGTCTCACCAATACCTTTATCTCGGGTAATTTGAACACCCGCTATATTCTCAAGTACTTCCGCGACGTTTTCATCTGGAAGCTTGCCAATATCGTCAGCATTAATAATTTCCGTTAGGTTTGACCGCGCCCGTTTGGCCGCCAGTGCTGACTCAAGACTTTGGCGTATCCCGTACACAATCACTTCTTCAATCGCGCTATCGACGTTAGTTTCTAAGGTTGCTTCTTCTTGAGCGACTGCCATTGAAGCGCTTAGCGCCATCAAAGAAACGTTCGCCGCCAATATCGACCAGCACCACATTGAAATCTTATACTTCATTACAATTCTCCCATTATCGCTGCATATTTTTAGTTCTTAAAACTAACTATCTATGTTGCGCATATAATAAATTATTCTATTTTTTAGGCCGTTAGATCTTAAAGCTAACAAATTCTTAAGGGCTGCAGATTTTACTCTGCATCGCGAACCAGTCTCTGAGCACCTTTTTGAGTCGAACGAGCCTTGGGCTGATGTATACCCTTGGCAAAATCGACTATATATGACTGACCACCGGTTGTTACGTATTTGGGCGTAGAGCTCCAAAAAATTTCGGTACTGCCGGGAAACACCGTTGTGTTTATCGCCGGACTCGATTGATCAAAGGCGACAATTGACAGAAGTTCTTTCATGTTAGGTAACCGCCAATCAGTGTAACCAGCAAACTCAGAATCTCTAGCCCGCTTCATTGAGCCACCCCAAATCAGGAGGCCTGCCGCCCCGACACTGCAGTCACTACCTTCAAGTCCCTCAGGGCATTGCTTCCACATCAAACCCGTTACACCGTCTGTTACAGTCCCATTTACAACCGTGTAACGATCATCTGAGGTATCATTCGCCTTATATTCACCTGACACTACCCTCTGTGACATGCCAGCTGACTTGGCTTTCAGAATGGGAATACCTGCAAAAAAGTTAACCACCCAACCGTTAGCAGCATCCCCTGCAACAGGGACCGAAGCCCAGTGAGACCCCGCACCATTGGGGAATCGATTGGCATCAAGTGCCGGATCTAGACGATTGGCATTGACGATTGTTGCCAATTCTACAACCGTTGGAACACGCCAGGCTTGGTTACCACAAAGGCCTTCTGTATTGCTTGTCTCAGCCAGGACATTACGAGCATCCCATTTCACCTTTGCGTTAGTGGCATGAACACCTGTATCTGCCTCAGTTTTCATTTCCCAAACCAAGCCTGTGTTATTGTCCCTTACACAGGACCAGCGAGTTCCAGCAGTTTCACTGCCATCCACTGCCCAAGCTCCGTCCTGAATTGTCAGTACTGAACCATCGCCTCCAAGCTTTGTAAAATCAAACCCTGCCACGCCTGCGCCAACTTTGGTAATAGTGAGATCAGCATCACGCCCCTGGTCACAATCTTGCGGTACGTGGCCATCGTTATTAACCGCTGTTGTACAAGTAGCATTGGTGCCAGATCCAGCATTGCCACTGCGCAATAGCCCAGTATCATTTAGTGGGTTTTTTGGCACAACGGTGAGTTCATTACTCAGACCACTCTCATTAGTACCTGCTAAGGCAGTGACCGCTATGTAGTAAGTCTCTCCATTAGTTAAGCCCGTTAGACTATAGGGTGATGTAGCGTTCAAAATTAGGTCGCCGCCAATCAATGATGCGTAATTATCTGCACTATCGATACTTTCTTGGGCGATATAAAGGCTATAACCACTTGCACTACCAACCCCGCTCCAGGCAATCATTGCCCGAGCATTACCGGATGAGCGCAGAGTGATGGCCGGAGGATCAAGTGTGACTGCCCCCACCACTACCGTGACTGTCGTACTCGCTTTGGCTTCTTGGTATTCATTGTCCGCGGCCATGACTGCCGTAACCTGCGCACTGCCAAGGGTAATCGCGGTGAGTAACCCCTCGGAAGAAACTGTTAACACATTTTCGTCACTACTGGTGTAACTGATTACGCCAGTACCATCGCCGCCACTGGCGACGACTGTTTGGGCTGTACCAATCTCCATTGAGATGGCGGGATTAGGAAAACTTATCGTCTGTTCTTTTAATGGATCAACTGTAACGCTTATGGTGGCTGACGCCTCCGAATAGATACTATCTGCTGCCTTTGTCGCGGTAATAGTCACGGTACCTACGGCGTTTGCCGACACCAACGCTTCTAGTGAAACGCTAGCAATACTGGTGTCACTACTGGTATACGTGATCGTACCCGACCCCTCACCATTACTCGCCGCTATAGTCTGCGAATTGCCAATAGTTATATTTGCGCTATCAGCGGTAAAACTGATGGTCTGGAGATGACTCCAGCCCTTGATCTCAGTTAAGCCAGAACTACCACTTCCGCAAGCAGAAAGAAAAACACACATTATTACAAGCACGCTGACTTGTTTGACTAACATTTCTAACCTCCAATATTTATACTTTTGATTTTTTGTCTAAACTATAGTGACACTCCTCAACTATTATTCTGAGGCTCTTTTCCGTTTACGGCGACATATTTTTAACAGCAAAGCGGATCACTTAAAAATTCTTTGGCATCTCTTTTACCGTAATTGTCTTACTCTTATCTTTATCAAGCCATCGAAAGTTATTTTTAATCATTTTCTCAACTTCGGCAAGTGACAAAAACCCGTCGCCATCTTTGTCCGAGCGCTTAAATTTAGATCTCAAGAAATCGACATTCATCCGTCGCATATAGCTTGGACGCTTGACGAACTCTAACCTTGTCCATCGACCATCAAGATTAGTATCCAGCTCTATGTACAGCATTGATTTATAGTTTCCAAACTCACCTATATTAAGCACACTGTTTTTATCAATATCGAAAGTTCGCCAGCCATCAACATCTTCCGCATGGCAAATGCTGAATGGTAAAACTAAAAGAACGGCAATTCCAAGTAGGTTTTTTTTCATGTTAGTATCCTGTTTAGTTTTTAAAATTTATAGTAAATTTATTAGTAAGTAGAGTCTTGAGAAATTATTTCATCCATTCTTTCACGAATATGCCGCCAACCTAGCTTACGAAGCTCTTCATGGCGTTCTAATTCAATAAGGTAGTCTCGATTTTCAGCAACATTTACAGCCTCGATAGGATCGTTTTCGTGGTCGTAAAGTTCTTGTACCACAGTTTGCCCCGTATCATTTCCAACCCATGCCGTGTATCGATAGCGCTGCGTGCGAACGGTTTCACCCATAAGTAGCTGTCTTTTGACATAGCGAGGAAATTGAGCAAAAACCGCCTCCTTCCAGCTACGCTGTGGTTTTTCAATTAGCGGGAGTAATGACATCCCCTCTAACGCATGCGGTGGCTCAATGCCCGCTAACTCAATTAAAGTTGGGTAGATATCAACAGACTCGACTAGCGCGCTAGTCCGAGCCCCTGGCACTTTTATCTTTGGAACACGAATCATCAATGGAATATGGATATCAAGCTCTACTGTTGAATGTTTGGCCCAACCACCGTGATCCCCCAACTTGTAACCATGGTCGCTCCAGATAACAACGACAGTGTTCTCATCCAAGCCAAGGGCCGAGACCTTATCCAAAACTTTTCCAACCAAGCTATCGGCAAAGGACACCGATGCAAGATAGCCATGCCGAAGTTGATCCCCCTCAATCAGGGGCATAGGGCCAGGCTTGGGTGGTAAGTTGTCATAATTCCAGATTTCCAAAGCTACCACTGCCCAATCAGGTGCTCCGATTTGTTTTGAGGTTGTTTGCGGTGCAGGTACCAGCGCGGGATCATATTTATCCCACTCACTTTTTGGCGACCTAAACGGAAGGTGAGGACTATGCAGACCCACGGCAAGAAAAAATGGTTCTTGCTGTTGACTGAGTCGCTCGAGCTCGTTGAGGGCATGATTAACATTTTTGGCATCTGGTAGCAGCTCTTCTGACTCCCAGGCCTCGTAAGCTAGTCTGGGTATGCCACGCTCCCTACGATCCCTATAAAATTCGCGGGAGACATCATAGGGCGCCTTGGACCATCCATCGAGATCATCGTTAGCGTGATGGTATATTTTTCCAATAGAAACTGTCTCATAACCGTTTTGTTTGAAGCTCTTATTTAGAGTTGTAATATTAGGGACGGTGGCTGAAACGGACTGCTTAAGTGTTTTGATACCTGTTGTTGAGGGCCGTAATCCCGTTAATAGAGCCGCACGGGACGGACCGCAGACTGCCTGCTGGCTATAGGCCTTCTCAAACAGAACAGATGATTCGGCAAATGCATCCAAGCTCGGCGTTTTAGCAACGGGGTGACCGTAACTCCCTAAATCAGGGCGTAAGTCATCAATAGATATCAGCAAAATGTTTGGCCGATCGATACTGCCGGCCTGCACCGGCATGTCCGAGGCCACTCCAGAACTGAGGAGCAGTCCGACAACAGCCAATAAAGCATAACGTGCGCACACTTGTTGCATCTATTTTGCTACTATATGATAAAGAATAGCAAGTATAATGACAATATTGTCATAATCAACTGTATTTTGAGGTTTTGGCTTTACCGTAGGAAAAAGTCTCAAACATTGACTAAACAATCCAGCGTATTTTGCGGCATAAGCCATAAGAAAATTTATACCAAAGACAGTCTTGAGCACTTACCCTATGCCAAGACCTTTTTACAGCTGCTTAACCGCATAGTTATAATGATGTAAACTGTATAATGCCTTTGGGGTTTGAAGCGGTGTAACTCTGTATCCCCAGGTTATGTGGTATCACGGCATGACATACAACATTTAGAGGCAATGATGATCGAGAGGAAATCAACACTTAGTGACATAGCAAAGCTAGCGAAAGTTTCCATCAAAACCGCCTCGCGTGTTGTCCGCCAAGAATCTAATGTCAGCCTTAAGACAAAGACTGCCGTTGAAACTGCGATGAAAACTCTAAAATATCGGCCAAGCGTCGCTCCCCGGGCAACTGTAGGTTCGCGGTCTTACGTGCTCGCTTTAATATTTGATAATCCTAATACAAGCTATATTGTCGAACTACTGCGAGGCGCTCTGGACCAGGCTCGTAAAGACGGGTATCACCTTATAGTTGAGCCGGTCAATCTCGCTTCACCTAATGTAGCCGAGGACATTACAAATCTTTTAGTCCAGTCTAATTTGGACGGTATGATTCTCCCTCCCCCACTGTGCGATGACCCATCAATTTTGCAAGCACTCAAATCCTCAGGAAAGCCTTTTGCCAGAATTTCTCCGAGCATCTCTGAGGATCTTGGACTTCGTGTTGAAATAAGCGACTATGATGCTGCTAAACAGATGACTGTGAAATTAATCCAATTGGGTCATACCTCAATTGGTTTTATCACTGGCCGCAAAGGGACGGCAACAACTCGTCGCAGGCTCGATGGCTTTTTATCGGCGATGAAAGATGCGAAGCTAACAGTGCCAGATGACTTCATTTTAGAGGGCACCTATGAGTATCGCTCTGGACTGGATGCCGGCGAATCACTGCTGCAGCAGGCGCAGCGTCCAACAGCCATTTTTGCTAGTAATGACGAGATGGCTGCAGGAGTAATTGCTGCTGCTCATAAAGCTGGGGTTTCTGTTCCCACAGAACTCTCAATTGCTGGCTTTGATGACAGTGTTATTGCGACAGTTGTTTGGCCTCAACTGACGACGGTTCGTCAGCCAATTAAAGACATGGCCGCTGCAGCAGTGAATATGGTAACTAAGCAATGTCGGGGACAAATGGAAGATCAGCCCACTGCACGTAAACTTCCTATTAAACTTATTATGCGGGAATCAACAGCACTCAAATCATAATTAGCTTTTCAGCCACGACCTGCGCTTGCTGTCCGGGTCAATAGTAACCGTAAACCATCACAAAAAAAGTGCCCTCTCTGAAACTTCAGGGCTAATATATAATTCTCTGCCCTGCTAGCACAACAGTAGAAGCCTATCGAATGTTTAATTTAAGCATGGCCAGAGGCCTATAAGCGCAAATTTAAGGGCGGCAAACGATACAGCTATACACTTTAGTGTTTAATCCAAAGCTAGTCTTACGAAGCCAATTAAGGCCCCTACTGGAAGCCTTGATGTACAAAGATTGGTGGGCTGATCTGCCAATCAAAAGTGCTGGAGGCTAGGAGTATCCTTTCGGCCTTACCGGTGCAAAATTCTGAGCTATTGGTAAACCTAGTTATGCTGATATAGACTGCGATTGTTAAATAATAGTCGATCCAATGAAAAAACTTATTTTATCTGCTTTAGCGTTTAGCCTATTGGCGTGCTTAGAGGCGCCTGCACAAACTGATGTTGCAGGCACAATTAATAAGCCAGCGAGTAAAAAACCAAATATCCTATTGCTTTACATGGATGACCTAAGGCCGCAATTAAACGCTTATGGCCATGAGCAAATCATCTCGCCAAATATTGATGCTCTTGCAAATCGCTCTGTACAATTTACCCAAGCATACAGTAATGTTTCTGTATGCGGAGCCTCTCGAGCCAGTATGCTTACCGGCATGCTACCAACCAAAACTCGTTTCATTAATTACAGTACCCGAGTTGATGTTGACACACCGAACCAAGTTACCTTACCCAGATTGTTAAAGAATAACGGCTACACCACCATCTCTAATGGCAAAATATATCATCACTTAGACGATCGAGTTTCTGATTGGGACGAAGTATGGCGCCCTTACGCATTTGACAAAAATGACCAAGGCTTATCTCCATTAGATTATTGGGAGTCATTGTGGAGAGATTATCAACTGGCTGAAAATATCGAATTATATAAGGCGACAGACACTGGTCCTGCGTATGAAAGCGCAGATGTCAGTGATAACGCTTACATCGATGGCTTACTTACTGACAAGGTCATTAGAGATTTAAAACGATTGAAAACCAACGATAAACCGTTTCTGTTAACTGCAGGGTTTATTGCTCCGCATTTACCGTTTAATGCGCCAACTAAATACTGGGATATGTATGATCGTAAAGAGATCAAGCAACCATACAATAACTACGTGCCTAAAAATGCACCTAAAAGGTCGATAAGTCGTTGGGGAGAAATGCGTGCCTATACTGGAATTCCTAAACAGGGTGGTGTTAGCGATGAAACGGCCATATCACTCATTCATGGTTATTACGCTACGGTAAGTTATGTTGATGCGTTAATTGGCCAAATAATGACAGCATTAACCGATCTAGAGTTAGATAAAAACACCATAGTTATCTTGGTTTCTGATCATGGCTACAACCTGCAAGAGCATACTCAGTGGGCTAAATATACATCGTATAGAACATCGACCAGAGTACCATTGATGATCCATTTGCCGGCAATGGAAAAAGGTAGCAAAAGCAATGCATTAGTTGACTTAATTGATGTCTACCCAACGGTTGTTGAGCTTTTAGATCTCAAACTACCCAAGCACCAATTAGCGGGTGAAAGTTTAGTACCAGTACTTAAAGATCCTAGCCTTGATGGTAAAAGTCATGTGTTTTTGAAAAACGGTAAGGGTTACACCATACAAACTCAAGAATACAGCTATACCGAATTTATTAACAACGATAACAAGACGTTTGCTAGCATGCTTTATGATCACCGAACTGATGTCGATGAAAACATCAACGTTGTTGATAAAGCTAATTACGCTGATACAGTGACGCAGTTGAGTACACTTTTACATACAGAGTACGTCAGTAATATTATCGGTGACTAGTGAGTGAGCAGTCAGTGAATAACAACCTCCCTCGCAACTGGAAAGACGTCATAGGGCTTTTAGCCCTGCGAGCACGCCCCAAGCTCCTCGCATATAAAGCCATATTGAAAACGAAGCATTGAGACCTGATTACCCTCTATTATTCGGTATATTTGACCCTACAGCCCTTTTCAATCATTAATAAAATATATAAATATCATTAATTGCAATGCTTGGTAAGGGTTGCCTCAAAAACTATTGGTGATTCGTTAAGCATTTAAAGTATAAGTCGACCACAAAGCTCTATAAATACGCTTTAAGGAAACTTTAACTGTTTAGATTCATCGTTCAGGGTTATATCGGGGATGGACTTAAAGACGTAATAAAGGCTCCCTGTTGGAAGCCTTTGTTGTGGAGGTTTAACTAACCACCCTTCTCTCCAGGGGGCAATAAAAAGCCGCACTATATTTGTATCGCAACCTAAAGCATAAAGTGCCGTTAGGGTTGGCAAGTCCTCGATGAACAAGTACTTACATTGTATGGCGTCCCGTAGGGGAGTCGAACCCCTGTTACCGCCGTGAAAGGGCGGTGTCCTAGGCCTCTAGACGAACGGGACGTGATTGGCTAGGTGGCGCGCATGATAAGTAGCAACGAGAAAAGAGTCAAGCATAACCAACCTAAATTTGACTGCTTTTTGAAAATTTATACCACTCGTCCGATCTACACCACAAACCAAACAGTAGTAGACGCGTTAAAACCAAGAATCATTAAGTTATATGGTCAATAAGTACGAATAGTACCATCCAGAAAAAGAGCGTAAATATGCCGCCTACCTAACCAAATCAAATTTATAGTGTTTGGCACAACGGACACAAACCGGACCATGAATTAAACCCCATAAATCCCCTACCGACATAGTCACAACAAGCACTCACCACAAAACTCACATCGATGAGTTTTGTCAGAGCACAGCTAACTCCTCGGCAAATTTTTGGATCATATGCTGATTAAACCCAAGGTCTCTGCGCCGACCAGGCGAAGAAGAACGAATATCAACCGCACTAGACTCTGCGTTATCTGAAACAATTCTGACCACCAGATCCGTCAGTTGATTTACTCCCCCATTCCCGCCGACAATCTCATAAGTCTGATTAAAACCATCAACGGCAGACGTGTTATCTGAGTATCGAACCAACCTCCAACCCAGCTTATTAATCGCTCGCTTAACAATTACTTTTGACTCTAACCCCGACAGCGGCAGAAAAATAGTATCGATATCGGCTTTGAGTATTACGTGGGGGATATCCATAAACCCCCAGATCGGCGACACTTCTTTGACAATCAGCCTTTCATGCTTAGATTGCTGGAATTGAGGGACATCAGCGATGTCTGTCGTATAATCATTACCTGCAGTTAAATCAAAAACGAATTGCCACCCATAAAATACCTGGACCCATACCACTGAAAACATACACATCAGAAAAACCATTATGGCCTCTGGACGCGCAGGCTTGTCACCTCCCCTTTGCTTTATTAACAGGCCAACCCCAGAAAGAGCGCCAATGCCACCTAAGATAATAGTTAAAATAAAAATAACGGTCGCAGGAAAGAACCAAGAATTAATAATTCCATATTGCACTAGCAGGTAGCATAAAGCTTGTAGCAACAGCATAAGAGTACAGAAAACTTCGATTATTTTTCTAGCCATGGCTAAAGCTCCCTTTTTGGCCAAATTTTAATGAAACACTAGTGATATTATCTATATCAGCTCAAGCAGTCACGATCTGGCAACATCATTAGCGTGACTAAAAGCCTAGTGCCCCTAAAACTAGCTGTCAGTAGGACTATAGTTTCGAGCGACACCCTTTATCTCCTCCGCTAATGTTTTTATTATCAAGTTATTCATCCCCCAGTCCCGACGATCAGCGCTGCTGGATGAACGAATATCAACCGTAGTGTAACCCGATTGATTTGACACTATTCTGACTACGACATCAGCCCTCACATATAAAGTAGGGAATCCAGCCTTAAAGGTGTAAGTCCCACTAATGCTGCCATCAGTCATCTTAACATCTGAATGTCGACGTAGGACCCAACCCATCCTGCTGATCGCTTTTTTGACAATTAACGTTGAATCAAAATCGGAAGCGGGCAAGATAATACTGTCTAGATCAGCCTTGCGTATTTTGTGTGGGATCGCCAAAAATCCCCAAACATCAGAGGCTTCTTTAAACGTCATTCTTTCGTGTGTAGTTAATTGATGGCTAGGCGCGTCGACTATATCCGTGGAGTAATCGTTACCTTCTTGTAAATCTACGTTTTGATACCCATATGAGACCTGCAAAAACACCACTATGATGAGATTCATTGTGCAGATCACTATACTTTCTGCCCGTATACTCCTACCGTATAATTTTTCCCTAATCAGCAGACACACCGAAAAAGTAGCTACAATGCCGCCGAGCATAGACGTTGTTAGCCATAGGAGAGGAAAAGGAAAGAACCAAGGATTTATAGCTCCATATTGTACTACGACAAAACACACACCTTGAATTGCAAGCGTAATCCCACAGCAAGTGTCAATTGTTTTTTGAATCATTACTCAATTAAGCTCCCTTTCTGTCTAACTAACACCCATAATATGCTAACCGCCTTAACCAAAAACCCTATAAGAGTTAGACCAAAATAGCTGTTAATATCGACGGCACTGTTGACGATTAAAAAAATTTAAGGATACTCTCTCCGCGTTGCTAAAAAAACTATTCATCCTGACTCACGCAGACCGAAACACCCTACGATCAAAGTGTAAAGCTTGTAGCTACCTTAAAAATGTCTTCGCTAAGCTTTTGTATCATAATCTCATTAAACCCAAGATCACGGCGCCGGCCAGGTGAGGAAGAACGTATATCAATTACGCTAAAAGATCCGTTATCTGAAACAATCCGAACAGCCAGGTCAGTGCGTCGAGGTGTCCCATTCAACCCACCCGTAATCTCGTAGGTCCCTATGAAACCTCCGCCTTTGGACGTGCTAACTGCGCGACGCGTCACTAACCAACCTAGATCGTTGAGCGCTTTCTTCAAAATTATTTTTGAGGTCAAACCGGACACAGGCAATACCATACTATCGCTGTCTGACTTAAGTATTTTGTGTGGGATATCCATAAAACTCCACAAAGGTATTACCTTTTGGGAGCGCAGCCTTTGCTGTTTAGTGAATTGGTATTGAGGGACGTCAACCACGTCGGTAGAGTAATCGTTTCCCTTTGTGAAATCTATATTTTGAAACCCATACAAAACCTGCACAAATACTAAAATAACGAAAGACAGACTACAGACAAACACGCTTTGTAGACGAACCGCCTCGCCACGAAATTTGCGTTTAATCAGCAGAGCAATCCCAACGATACCAAAAATACCGCCTAAAATAACCGACCCTAAGAATAAGACGGAGGAAGGGAATATCCAAGGATCAACCATTTCAAAGGAAATCCCCAAATAAAGTAATGACTGCGCCAACACAATAAGGACACAAAAACCCTCAATTATTTTCTCGTACACTACTAAACTATCCCCTTTTTTTTTCCAACATACGCAGACTTTAGGTTACGCTTAAATAAACCCAGCTGTACGACGCCTCTTAAAGGAAAGAAGAGCTGTAGGCCGCATTCAATATATCTTTGACTAGGACGTTGACAATTACGTCATTCAACCCCAAGTCCCTCTTATTGTTTCTCCAGGACGCTCGAATATCAATCTTAGTAGAACCTAATTTCTCTGAGATACTTCTGATAACGACATCGCATGTATGGCCGGAGAGCGGCATCCTAGCTGTCAAATGGAAGGTCTCAATGGACTCAGTATCATCAGTAGAAAGAACCAAATTTCGAGTAACAAACCAACCCCTAACGTTCGTTGCTTTCCGGATAATTAACGCCGATTCTAAGGCAGACAAAGGCAGTAAAATACTGCCTTTACTCGCCTCGAGCGTTACATCCGACGATTGTATAGCCGACCATGGATGTGCTTTTTTGACACTACTCACCTGATTATTGATAAATTGGTGCTGTGGGATGCTGGCAATATCTGTCGAGTAATCATTACCTTCTCTGAAATCTATATTTTGCCAACCAACGCCTTGTTGAAACATCATAACGAAAAATATATTTAAACCGCTCGCGAACACCAATTCTATTCGAAATGGCTGCCTACTCCATACGCTTTTAGCAATTAGGTAAATGCCAATGAAACCAGCTACACCGCCTAAAAAAAGTGGGATCATAAGAATCCCCGCAGGATACCACCAACTGTTAATCCAGTCGTATTGGTTAGCCATAAGGCCAGACGCTGTGATCAACAGCGTAACGGTACAACATACCTCAATTTTCCGTTTATACATCGGTTACATTGCTCCGTACGTCTAACGACATATTACAATGGTTCATGCAACCCATGAACCATTACTACGCTCCTCTTTAACAGAGGCCAGTTCCAGACTAGTCCATACCTACTCATGAACAATAGGTACTCAATTTTTGGATAGATTAACGTTTACATTAGAGTAATAACGACTCTGATTAGGACGCTAATCGACTAAGCTGGATATCACACAGCCCCTAGCTGTAACTATGAATCTGTGAATAGGATAACTAAAATATCTATACGGTATTGAATATAATGCGATATGTGCTACCGAACACACGGGGGCGGTATCGGATGAGGGTTAGCGCCGCCTTAATCACGCTCATAATTCAAAAAAGGCCAAACATCAATCAACAGCGGTCTAGCATGCGCCGATTAACCAATCTGCGTTTCAATGGATTGAAAAAAATCGTAATAATTTGCGCATTTAATCCACCATCCATTCTACGATTAGGAGAGGAAGAACGAGCATCTATTACTGAATAACCTTGCCCAGAATCTAGAACTCGAATCACAGCATCAGTCTCCTTGTAAATATGCGGTATCACTGCTTTTGCTTCAAAAACTCTCATTACCGGATCTCTTGAGGTGATTCTCCAATTCAACGCTTGGGCCGTAAACAAGGCACACTGGTAGACAAGATCCGGTGACGCGAGAAGCATGACACTGGAAATATTTTTGTGCGCGGCAATCTTATTAGTAGCATCCAGCCAACTCAAAAGTCTACTGGCATTAGTATTTCTCTGGCGTTCTGATTGACTCAGTCGAAATTGAGGAGGGTCATCTACATTAGTAGAAACGTCATTGATTGCCTCAAAGCTCAAATTTTGAATACCGTAAACGTACTGCGCCCCAACCATTGGCAACAAACAAATAAATACTAATAACGCAAAATCAGGACGACGAGCTCTAACATCAGAAAGATTAAAGAAAATGACCGAGGCACCTAAACAACCAATGCCAAAACTAACTAGGACACAGACTACAAGGAACAAACTAATAGGGTATTCCCGGGCATCAAAAATCTCCAACTCAATTATTAGGATGGCGCTGAACGTGACAACAATAATGATCTGAGAGCACAAACTCAATATGCGTAATACCCAGAGCAGCCTAGATTCATCCATCTTCATAAACTAACCCCCGTTCTCGCCGCTCTTTATTGAGCTCTTTGGAGAACCGGCTCATAAACCTATTCAGCAGAAACACATTCATACCCATGTCGCGACGCTTATGCCTTGAGGCGGACCTCAAGTCGACCGTACAACGACCTTTTTCATGTGGAGATACTCTTACGAGAAAATCATGGACTCGGCTACCAATCGACCAAGAAGCTTTAGCCTCTATGGAGATAGATGTTCGGTCTGCAAAAGACATGGGCCAGCCGAGATAGTGGAACGTTGAAAACGCCGCCCGCACAGCAGAATCACAATCCATACCAATCTTTATTGAGGTTAGGGACGGATGCGCGGTTACTTTATCTGGTATTTTAAGTACGTTCCAAAACTGTGAAACATGTCTGGCGGCAAGGCGCCGATCTCTAGATTGATTAAAAATTGGGGGGTTTGTAACACTTGTCGTAACATCGTTGACCTTGTTCAAAGACAGGCTTTGAAAGCCAATCATGGCCTGGATCAAAATAACTGGCATGGTGCATGCGGCCATCAATACAAGAAATTCGGCTCTTCTCGATCCACTATCAAAAGAAGACGCGCAACCGACAATTAATCCAATAATCCCTATCAAAAAACTTATAATCGCGAAACACAATAAAATAAATGCAGACGGAATACCTGTAGCAGGAAGACTGAATTCAAAACCCAGCATAATAATAAGTGACGCCAAAAGCGTCGCTTGCCCAATAATAGCTAATGTACGCATTGTTTACCTCAAATAATCCGTTTTTTGAGTACAATACAGATTTCGAAAACCTGACCATCTATGGAATATAGTATGAACAAAGTCCTACAGTCTGACAAGCTCCACAACGTAAATTATGAAATTCGTGGGCCGGTACTTGATTATGCGAATCAGCTGGAGGCTGAGGGTCATCAGGTCTTAAAATTAAATATTGGAAATCCAGCGGCGTTTGGCTTCGATGCACCCGATGAGATAATG
>ENA-OSJC01000355-OSJC01000355.1-marine-metagenome-genome-assembly--contig:-NODE-355-length-45932-cov-7.897198_pt1 | contig 45932 bp, 40 predicted proteins | sample MGYA00237885_ERZ534234 | MGnify/ENA primary metagenome ERZ534234 (study PRJEB26413, sample SAMN06343907) | marine metagenome | isolation source: coastal waters | place: Atlantic Ocean: West Antarctic... | reverse complement strand
TTCGAACCCTCGAAACGCTATTAACGCTTACACACTTTCCAGGCGTGCTCCTTCAGCCACTCGGACACCTCACCGTATACTGTTGCAACTCGTCCCGACATCACCACTGAGCAGCAACACTGCAAAGTAAAAATTTCAGGCTCATCCCCTCTAAAACTCACTTTTAGAGCTGATTTGAGCGCCGGCAACTGTACACAAATAGCCCTTCGAAAGCAATTAAGCAATAGCGTCAATTTAAACTATTAGGCAGCATAATATTTGGAGTGCTAGACTATACGAATGTCCATAGATAATACTAAAGCGCCCCACTCGACACCTGAGTCTCTATTTAGACTACTGACCTTCTCGATTGCCTCTTTATCAATAGCCAGTGCTTCACAGCAGGGCGGATTCCATCCTTTTATTATTATCACTCTAGGCTTTTTGGTTGTTTACCTAGGTGTCGGTTATTACCTTAAAAGTAGACCCAAACAAACGGTCCGTAATAGCGACATCTATGTGGCCGCTGATACTCTGATCTTGGCAGCTACTGTTGCATTTGTTAGCTTTGCGCCTCTCCCATCTTCCATGATCTGTGTCGCCTATTTGGTGGCGCTACTAGGTTACTCGTCAGCCTATCGATTAGTATTTATTTTGGTTTTTTTAGTGACAAGTGGGCTTAGCTATCTACTGCTTCCGGTCACGGTTATTCTCTCTGACACCGAGACATTAGTTATCTTTTTAATGCTTGCTATCTATTTGGCGATTAGTATTCAGTATGGTCTTGATAAAAACGTTCAGCTAGCTGAGCAATTAAACTCGGTTAATAAAGAAAATTCGGATCTTGCCCATCAGTCATTTAATCTCTCAAAATATCTTTCACCGACTATTAGGCGAGCCTTGGCCTCTGGAAGGCAGACTACTCAGCTGTCTAAAGAAAAAAATATTACCATTTTCTTCTCAGATTTAGCCGGCTTCACTCAATTGGCTGAGCGACTAGACGCTGATGATTTAGCGCTATTTTTGAATATTTATCTAACTGAGATGAGCGAGATAGCACTGCGTTTTGGTGGCACTATCGATAAGATTATTGGCGACTCAATAATGGTATTTTTTGGTGATCCAGAGAGCCGTGGTATTGAGAAAGACGCCCTAAGTTGCGTTTCGATGGCACTTACTATGAGAGAAGCGATGACCAAAATTAGACAACGCTGGCAGGCGGCAGGTATCGAAAACCCACCCTCTATTCGTATGGGTATCAATAGCGGTTTATGCAAGGTTGGCCACTTTGGTAGCGAACATCAGCTGACTTATACCTTACTGGGCCAAGCAGTTAATCTGGCTAGTCGTCTTGAGGCTGCTGCTGACAACGAGGAGATATTAATTTCGCTGAGCACTTATAGCCTTGTCAAAGACACAGTCAGTTGCACACCAAAAGGCCAGCTAGCGATAAAAGGCTTTAGCAAGCCCATTATCGCGTACAGCGCCACTGGTTTATCAAACGTCAGAAGCTAGTTACTCATAGTCCGCAACCGCTGGGCAAGAACACATTAGATTACGATCGCCATAAACATGATCAAGACGTGCAACCGGCGGCCAATATTTGTTCTCTTTTAGTGATTCCACAGGATAGGCAGCTTGGTGTCTGGTATAAGCATGCTCCCACTCATCAGCACTCACCATTGCGGCGGTATGCGGAGCGGCGACTAGTGGGTTGTCCTCTAGCGTCCAATTACCATGCGTAATTTGATCGACTTCTAGCTTTATCGCAATCATCGCATCACAGAACCTATCTATTTCAGCTTTTGACTCACTTTCAGTCGGTTCAATCATGAGTGTTCCCGCTACTGGGAACGACATTGTTGGTGCATGAAACCCATAGTCAATCAGTCGCTTTGCGATATCATCAACACTAATCCCTACTTCGTCTTTAATCACACGGACATCCAAAATACATTCATGGGCAATGCGGCCCTGACTGCCGGTATAAAGAATCTGGTAATAGTCTTCTAAGCGATGGGCGATATAGTTGGCGTTCAATATAGCAACTTCGGTAGCCTGCTTAAGTCCATGCCGCCCCATCATACGAATATACATCCAGGTAATTGGCAGAATACTGGCACTACCATAGGGTGCTGCAGATACTTGAGCCCCGCGACGCTTACTATTCTCTGATTCTATGGGTAAAAAGGGCTCTAAATGCTTCCCTACACCTATGGGGCCAACACCTGGGCCACCGCCACCATGGGGAATACAAAATGTCTTGTGCAAATTGAGATGAGACACGTCACCCCCAAAGCTGCCTGGCTGGCAGACACCGACCATAGCGTTAAGATTAGCCCCATCAATATAAACCTGACCACCGTGCTGATGGACTATGTCACAAATTTCAGTAATTCGTTCTTCAAAAACACCATGTGTTGAGGGATAAGTAACCATAATCGCGGCAAGGTTTTCACTGTGCTGGTCGGCCTTGGAAAGCAAATCATCGACATCAACATTACCCTGCTCATCACACTTAACCACTACTACGCTCATCCCACACATTTGCGCTGATGCTGGATTGGTACCATGAGCAGAACTGGGGATTAGGCAAACTTGTCGGTGACTATCACCGCGACTTTCATGATAACCGCGGATAGCCAGTAACCCGGCATACTCACCTTGAGAGCCTGCGTTGGGCTGTAATGACATAGCGTCGTAACCTGTAGATGCACACAGCATACTCTCTAACTGCTCCATCATTATGGAGTAACCTTTAGTCTGGTCCGCAGGTGCAAATGGGTGCATGTTAGAAAATTCAGGCCATGTAATCGGCAACATCTCTGCGGTTGCATTTAATTTCATGGTACATGAACCCAAAGGAATCATAGCCCGATCTAGCGCGATGTCTTTATCTGAAAGTTTACGTAGGTATCTCAACATTTCAGTTTCTGAATGGTAACGACTAAATGTAGGATGACTCAAAAAATCAGTCGTTCTGACTAAATCACCTGGGGTATTCTCACTAACCTGTTCAGACAACGCACGCACATCTAAGCCTGTTTCGCCGACCAAAAGATGCCAGAGCGCAGCAACATCATCTGTTGTGCTGGTTTCATCCAGGGACACGCCTAGCGTATTTTTATCTACCAAACGTAAATTAATTTCTCTGGCTTCAGCCGCCTTAATAATAGCTGCGGTACGCTCACCTGTGTTAAGCGTCAGTGTATCGAACCAACTGGTATTTTTAGGTGTGAGGCCATTTTGGCTCAAACCTTCGGCTAACACCGAGGTGAGCATGTGAACTCGCTGGGCAATCCGTTGTAACCCTTTTGGCCCATGGTAGACCGCATACATACCAGCAATAACCGCCAGCAGCACTTGCGCAGTGCATATATTAGACGTCGCTTTCTCGCGGCGAATATGTTGCTCGCGTGTTTGTAACGCCAACCGATATGCTGGAGCGCCTGTTGCATCTTGGGAAACACCGACTAAACGCCCAGGCAAATTACGCTTAAATGACTCTCTGGTTGCCATATAACCCGCATGAGGACCACCAAAGCCTAGTGGAACACCAAACCGCTGGCTTGATCCAATGGCCACATCTGCACCCAATGAGCCGGGTGATTCAAGCATGACTAAACTTAAAATATCGGCAGCCATAACGGCTAGACCGCGCTGTGCCTGAACTTTCTCGATTGCCAAACGATGGTTACGGACTTCACCACTGGCACCGGGGTACTGCAGTAATATACCGAAAGCCTCACCGCTAAAATGATCCGGATTACCCACCTCAATTTCGATGCCTAAGGGTTCAGCTCGAGTTTTGATAACCTCGATCGTCTGTGGTAGACAGTCGCTATCGACAAAAAACCGCAGAGACTTAGACTTTGACATTCTCTGGCATAGAGACATTGCCTCCGCCGCCGCTGTACCTTCGTCTAGCATAGAGGCATTGGAAATTTCCATTCCAGTAAGATCTGTAATCATGGTTTGAAAATTGATTAAGGCCTCTAAACGACCCTGAGAAATTTCTGGCTGGTAAGGCGTGTACGCGGTATACCAAGCGGGATTTTCAAGAATATTACGCTGAATGACATTGGGGGTAATAGTGCCGTAGTAGCCCTGACCAATAAAGCTGCGAAACACCTTATTATGGCTAGCAATCTGCTTTAACTCCAACAAGGCCTGCGCTTCGGTACAACCATCATCAACAGCTAGACTCTCGGTCATTGCTATGGCTGCAGGAACCACTTGCTTGGTTAATTGCTCAAGCGTTTGACAACCCAGCGCTTGAAGCATGGCAAGCTGGTCGGCATTATTTGGCCCTATATGACGGGCAGTAAACTCAGCAGAATTTTCTAAATCAGCAAGCGTTCGCCGCTTTTTCAACATTACATTATCTCCAGTCATTAAATTTTGTTATTCGCCATCTTGAATAAATTGTTGGTACTGCTCAGCATCCATAAAATCGGACATTTCTAGGGCTTCACTGGGGGACACCTGAAAGATCCAGCCATCCGTCTCCGGCGCACTGTTTAACAGATCTGGCTGATCAACCAAGGCTTCATTAACCGTCAGCACAACGCCATCAATTGGCACTGCTATCTCACCAGCGGCTTTCACCGATTCAATCACCGCGGCTTCATCGCCCACACTTAACTCACTCCCCACCTCAGGCAACTCAATAAAAACCACATCGCCAAGTTGTTCCTGAGCAAATTCTGTGACGCCAATAGTGACTACATTGTCTTCAATTCTTAACCACTCATGATCTTTGGTATAAACAACTTGGTCCATTTTGGACTCCTTATAGTGTGCGGTTATCCGCGATGGTAGCGTTGTGGTACTAGGGGCATTTTTGTTACGGTAATAGGTCTAGGCTTTCCTCTGACCAGCGCAGTTAGCTCGGTGCCGACCACCGCAAGTTCTTTGGGCACGTAGCCCATGGCGACAGGGGCTTGGAGTGTAGGGCCGAATCCACCGCTGGTAATAATGCCAACTACATTACCCTCATTATCAGCAATTTCAGCACCTTCGCGGACCGGCGCACGGCCCTCAACTAAAAAGCCCACTCTTTTCTTAGCAACACCCTTGTCCAAATGTTTCAAAATTATGTCAGCACCCAAGAAACCACCTGATTTCTCACCCTCACTGCGACGTGACTTACTGATGCTCCAGCTAATAGCCGCTTCAACCGGCGAGGTTTGCTCATTCATGTCATGACCGTAGAGGCACAGCCCTGCTTCAAGCCGCAAAGAGTCTCTGGCGCCCAAGCCAATCCATTGACAGAAATCATAGGCAAGTAATAGATCGGCAAGTGCCAACGCATAATCATCTGACACTGAAATTTCAAAACCATCTTCACCGGTATAACCAGAACGGGTCACATAGCACTCAATACCACCAATGTCTGTATGACAACCCTGCATAAAAACCAGAGTCGCTGTTTGTGGTGCGAGCTCCGCCATAATTTCTACGGCTCTTAAACCTTGCAATGCAATCAAACTTTGCTGATCTAAATAGTTGACCTCGGAATCTGGCAAGTGAGTTTTTAAATGCGCAATATCCTGTTCCTTACATGCCGCATTTACTACTAAGAAAAAGGTGTCATGCGCCCATCGAGTAATAATTAGATCATCTAAAATACCGCCCGTTGGGGACGTAAAGGTAGCATAACTCTGCTGGTTAATTGCTAAGGCTCCAAGGTCTAAGGGCATTAACTGCTCTAATTCCCCAACGACGTTATTACCTCTTACAATAACCTGCCCCATGTGAGAGACATCAAACAGCCCTGCATTGTCTCGGGTATGCAGGTGCTCTTGCATAATCCCCAAGGGGTACTGAACCGGCATAAGATACCCCGCAAAAGGCACCATCTTTCCGCCTGCCGCCACGTGATAATCATAAAACTGAGTTTTTTTGTTGTCTGTACTCTCGGACATAGGTTCTGCCTACTCTGAAAAGCTTAAATGTGTTCATCGAAACGAATGATAAAGCTCTCAGCGCAATATGTTAAATTAATACCTATAATGGTATTATTTATAATATAAATAGTAATAGAAGGGTAAATGAATGAAAAACTTATCCATGGACCTGCTACGGGCCTTTGTCTCAGTCGCCCAGCTTGGCAGTTTTACCAAAGCCGGAGAGTTAATCGGACGATCCCAGCCCGCGGTAACTTTAAAAATAAAACGACTTGAAGAATTAGTCGATGAAACCTTATTTATGCGTTCCGGAAAAAGCCTTGAATTATCAGAGGCTGGCCAATCACTTTATGACTATGCCAATCAAATTCTGGCACTCAATGACCTAGCTATTAGCCAGTTTGCTAAGAGTGCGGTGGCGGGCAAAATTCGCCTTGGTATTCCCAGTGAATTTGCCACCATACTACTCCCTAAAATTGTCAGTCGTTTTGCAAAAGCCTACCCTAATGTGACTCTAGAAGTTAACTGTGAACTGAGTAAGCACCTGTTAACCAAAGCAGGTAAAGCAAAGCATGACGTTATTTTGGCGCTAGGGGATGAGTCATCGGACAAAAATTCTGATCTGATCAAAACCGATGATCTTGTGTGGGTAGCCAGCAGTAAGCAAAACCCACTTAAGGTCGAGATTATGCCGCTAATTGTGGCCGCTGAAGGCTGCATTTATCGTCAACGAGCAATACAACGTCTCGATCGATCTGAGCTGCCGTGGCAAATTGTCTACACCAATCCAGATCTCACTGGCATTCAATACGCCATTCAAGAGGGTTTAGGCGTGACTGTCTTGGCAAAAAGTACTGTCCCGAATAATCTACAGATACTTCCAAAGTCTCCAAAATTCCCCGATTTAGGCAATGTTGGTATCAATTTAATCTGTGATACCAATAAACGAGGCGATCAAGCAGTCAAACTACTCATTGGGTTTCTCAAAACTAGCTTAGCTTAGATCAACCTGCGTTGAAAAGTTCTTACTGACGAACGTGGCGAAATGCCGGTGGCGAAATCATTGACGTGCTTCTGAAGGGATTGATATCCAGGCCGCCCCTACGCATATATCGTGCATAAACACTTAACTCTGAGGGGTTACAGCGCATCATAATGTCGCTAAAAATCTGCTCGACACACTGTTCATGGAAATCTTGATGCTGACGGTAAGAGACGATGTATTTAAGTAGGCCATCTGCATCAATTTTAGGCCCCGAATAAGTAATATAAACCGATGCCCAATCGGGCTGATCAGTCACAGGGCAATTAGTTTTTAGCAAGTGAGAATAGAGTGTTTGCGTGACGTGATTCGCGACATCTGCCGATAACAAAGTGCTATCTGGGTGATATCTATCAATACTAACCGAGCGCTGATCAAGACAGATACCTTGCGGCTCTGTAATCTCACAAAACCCTGCGTATTCGGCTAGCTCATAAAGCACCACGTTTACTGTCGACCCACAAGCGGAGGATAGATCTGCCGTTAGTAGCTCGGTGACCACTTGTTTAGACTCAAACGGTGTCTGAATAATGGAGTTGAGATACAACTTAAAAGACTTGGACTCAATAATTGAGTCACTAGTACAAGGAAAGCTAAACTCGCCAATTGCTACTTGCGGTAGTCCCTCTGCGTTGAGCCAAGACACTTCAAAAGCAGTCCAAACATCGCAGCCTACAAAGGGTAAGGTACCCGTGTGCTCTTGCTGGCGTGCTTTTGAGCGGGGTATAGGCTGCAATAGAGAGGCATCATAAAGATCGCTATAAGTGGTCTCTCTGCCTAGCCCCGTCTCTGAATAGTCAACCATCAGCTACGCAACCTTGAACCATTTTCTAGCAAGCGCAGAGCGCTAAAAAACAACACTAATGAGAACAGCCCGACCATCCCAAATGACCAAAATATATTGATATCGGTAATGCCCGCTAGCCCATATCTAAAAGCATTAACCATATACAGTACTGGGTTTATCATTGAAAGATTACGCCAAAAGTCACTGAGTAAGTCTATCGAATAAAACACCCCACCCAGATAGGTCAATGGTGTTAAAACAAACGTTGGAATGATCGAGATATCATCAAAATTCGCAGCAAAGATCGCATTAATAAGACCCGCCAGCGAAAACATAAGAGAAGTCATCAAGACGATGGCAATAGTGATGGGCACACTATGGATACTAAAGTCAGCGAAATACAATGACAGCACCGTAACGATTGCTCCAACACCAAGGCCACGGCACATGCCACCGGCAACATAACCCAACAAAATAATCCAATTTGGGGTTGGCGACACTAGTAGCTCTTCAATATTTCGCTGAAATTTAGACCCGAAAAATGAGGACACCACATTAGAGTATGAGTTAGTAATAACTGACATCATAATTAAACCAGGCGCCACGAACTGGATATATGGCAAGCCTGACATGGTACCAATACGCGAGCCTATTAATTGTCCAAAAATAACAAAATACAGCACAATAGTTATAACCGGAGGCAACAGTGTTTGCGGCCAAATACGCATGAAACGACGAAGCTCTCTGCGTAAAATAGTATCAAAAGCTACCCATTTTTGATGATTATTCATCGCCAGACACTCCGTTTTTATCACTCAAATTCTTATCGACCATATCAAAAAACAACTCTTCCAAACGATTAGTCTTGTTGCGCATGCTGATCACATCAATGTTTTGAGCACTCAAGGCGACAAATACTTCATTAATAGACTGGGTTTTTAATACTTCAATTTCCATAGTATGGCTATCAACAAGGGTTACTGGATAATCGGTAACCACAGGGCAATCTGACAACTCTTGACGTGTATCAAATATAAAGGTCTCTCGATTTAACTGCTTGAGCAATGCTTTAATACTCGTGTTTTTAACAATAGTACCGTGATCAATAATCGCGATATTACGACATAGGCTCTCAGCTTCTTCCAAGTAATGCGTAGTGAGAATAATAGTAGTGCCCTGCTTATTAATCTCTTTGAGAAACTCCCACATTGAACGGCGCAATTCAATATCAACGCCCGCGGTTGGTTCATCCAAAACAAGCAGTTTTGGCTCATGGATTAAGGCACGTGCAATCATAAGCCGGCGCTTCATACCGCCGGAGAGATTTCGAGATAAATCGTTTCTGCGCTCCCACAACCCTAACTGTTTTAAGTACTTTTCTGCCCGCTGTAAAGCAACATCAGCCACAATGCCAAAATAGCCCGCTTGGGCGACTAATATATCAATGGGCTTTTCAAACTGATTAAAATTGAACTCTTGAGGCACTACCCCTACATATTGTTTGGCGGTCGAGAAGTCGTGATCAATATCATGACCAAAAATAGTCACTGAACCCGACGTTTTGCGTACCAAAGAGCAGATAATACCAATGGTAGTAGATTTACCCGCACCATTAGGGCCGAGTAAGGCAAAAAAGTCACCTTGAGCCACATCCAGGTCAATCCCTTTAAGCGCCTGAAATGAGTCATCATAAACCTTAGTTAGGTTTTGTATTGAAAGTGCCGGCTGTTTCTTGTTGTTCAATTGCTTCATCCGAATTGGTGAGTAAGCGAGCTTTAAATTACACTGGCATTGTATAACGCAATGCCAAATAAGTACGTTTTTAGGTGCTTTTTAGACTAGTTACTAACGTCGCTTGAAGGCATAATAATGGTCTACAGAAAACCAAAAACGATCGTTCTATGCCGCGCAAAACAATTCGCCGTTTTTTACCCGACGTGAAGGCAATACTCGAACGTCCTTCAATGCGTTGGCTTCGATCGTTACCCCAAGATCCCAACCTATTGCATCTGAATCGTCATTCAGTGTCACTGGCAATGTTTGTGGGTATTTTCTGCGCCTTTATTCCCTTACCTATTCAAAGTCTGTTGGTGATAGCCATGTGTTTTTGGCTGGGGGCTAACCTGCCTTTGGCTATGCTCATCATCTGGATGAGTAACCCTTTAACCATTCCACCCATGTTCTTTCTCACGTATAAGCTGGGTAGCCTTTTACTAGGCACTGAACTTGGTGAGTTTGCTGTCACTTTGAATTGGGAGTGGTTCTCTCAACTTGGATCAGACATTTTGCTACCTTTATTTGTCGGTAGCCTACTGTGCGGCAGCCTACTGGCATCAGTAGGTTACTTCTTTGTGTTGTTTTTGTGGCGCTGGAGAGTGGTTAGAAATTGGGAACAGAGAAAAGATGCTCGCCAAGGTAATATCAAAGATAAATAAAATCCATGTTACAACTGATCATTCGAGGGCTATTTTCGTTTTGGCTGGGTCGCTACAGTCTACCTACTCGTAGCGCAGTTCATCCGCTGGAACGGTGCGACTGGCACGCAGTGCTGGGTATATAGTGGCCATAACGTTAAGCAGCAGAGCAATACCAGAGATCATAGCCACATCGGCCCAACGCAGGTCAACCGGAATATAGTCAATGGGATACACCTCGGTGTCCAGAAAGGACGTGCCCAATATTGCTTCAAACCAACTGACCAAATCAGCAACAACATAACACCCAAGAACCCCTAGCAAAACACCCAATGTGATACCGACAATACCTATCATACTGCCCTGCACCAAAAAGACACTCACTATGTCTCCACGCGATAAACCCAAGGTCTGAAGCACAGCAATATCTTTGCGCTTATTCATCACTGACATCATTAACATTGAAATAACGTTAAACGCCGCAATAGCGACAATTAAAAATATTAACAGCACCACCATGTTACGTGACAACTGAATGGCCTGGTACAGATTGCCATGGGTCTGAAACCAATCTCTAAACCCATAACCAAATGGCAATTGGTTGATAATTTCAAAGCCTATATTGCGCGCATTAAACTGGTCATCTACCTGCAAACGAAACCCTTGTGCGCGGTTGGGAATACCCGCTATGTCTGCCACTTGTGACAAAGAAGCGATCACTAGCGACTGATCAAGTTCCGTATGGGTAGCAAAAATACCTTTAACGATAAAGGAATGAACGGCAGTGGAGCGATCATTTTCAGCAGGAATAATGATTGAAACACGCTGGTTAGTTGCCGCATTTAATGCCTCGGCAATGACCTCTGAAAGTAATATATGACCCTTAGACGGGATAGTTAAGTCGTACTTATTAAGGACTAAGGCCAAACCAGACGGCATAGCATTAGCCGACAACCCCAACAGCTGAACTGGTCGCGCATTTTGTCGACGACTCATCAGCCCTTCGGCTTCCGCATAGGGGACCGCATCGGTAACTCTTGGCATCTGTATAATCTTGTCCCGTTCGGACTGCCAGTCGTCCACACCGGACTGATGTATTAACTGCACATGGGGTACCAGCGACAAAATGTTCTCGCGTAATTCGCGATCAAAACCATTCATGACTGAAAGAACAATAATTAACAAAGCAACACCTAACACTAGGCCAGCAATTGCCAGTAACGAGATAAACGATACCAAAAGCGCAGAGCGCTGACCGGCAAAAAAATAGCGCATCCCTATAAAAATAGAGGCTGGCTTAAACAATGGCTTGGTCCTCTCCAACAAGCTGACCATCAGTTAGAGTAAGGGTTCGATCCATCTGAGCAGCGATGGCCGGATCATGCGTCACCAGTATAAAAGAGATACTCAGCGACTGATTGAGTTCAATCAACAAGTCTAGGATAGCACCGGCTGTATGAGGGTCTAGATTACCCGTCGGCTCATCCATTAACACCACAGACGGCTCGGTGACTAACGCACGAGCAACGGCAACGCGCTGACGCTCTCCTCCGGATAGCTCCGCTGGCTGATGATGCAGCCGGTCACCCAACCCAACCCGCTCAAGTAGTTTCATCGCCCGTTGCCGCGCCTCACTAACGGAACATTTTCCAATCAGTAGCGGCATGGCGACGTTTTCAAGCGCCGAAAACTCACCCAAAAGATGATGGAACTGATAGACGAACCCAACGTGCTGATTACGCCAAGCAGCCCGCTGGGAAGCACCAAGATCACGCCAAGACTTTCCAGCGAGAGTGACCTCACCAGTGTCAGCATCATCTAATCCGCCAAGCAGATTTAACAGCGTAGTTTTACCAGAGCCTGACACTCCGACAATAGCAATTTTCTCACCCTGCTCAATACTTACATTGACGCCTGATAGTACTGATAAAGTGACATCTCCCTGCTGATAATGACGGTTTAGGTCAGTAGCACGCATAATTAGATTATTGGTCATAGCGCAGCGCCTCCGCGGGCAGTATTTGGCCAGCTCGCCACGCTGGATAAAGCGTCGCCAGAAAACTCACTAACATGGCACTACCAATAACTGTTAGCACATCAGCAACCACTATTTTAGAAGGCAGCGCGCTGATTAAATAGATACTGGGATCAAAAAAATAAACACCCAATGCACTCTCAATGATGGCCACAATATCGCCGATATAATAAGCCACTGCGCAGCCAATAAGTGTGCCACTCAGAATGCCTATCAGCCCTACTGAGAGCCCTTGAATAATAAATATTTTGGTCACCAAGCTTGAGGTTGCACCCATTGTACGTATAACCGCTATGTCTTTGCGTTTGTCTGCCACCATGAGTACCAAACTAGCCACAATATTAAAGGCGGCCACGGCGATAATCACAGACAACAATAAGCTCACGACAACTTTTTCCATACGCATAGCTTGAAAAAGAGCTCCCATCGCTGAGGTCCAAGACCGCCACTTGAACTCTGGAAATAATAGGCTACCCTGATTTGCTATCCACGGGTCCGCAGCAAACGCATCATGCAACTGGACTTGAAACCCCTGAAAGTTATCGCCCAGCCGGAGAAGCTTGCGCGCATCATGCTGATGAATGAAGATTACCGAGCCATCGACCTGAGCCCCTACCTCAAAAACCCCCGATACTGTGACTCGTTTTATTCTTGGAAAAATACCCACCGGTGTGACACTAACCGTTGGCAGAGTAATCTGTAGTTTATCGCCAACAAATAGGTTCATCCTGCGGGCAATTTGGCTACCAATAACAATGTTAAAGTCGCCTTGTACAAGCTCGCCCACCTGCCCACTGATCATGCTTTCAGCTAATAAATTCGCTGTAGACCACGTAGGATCAATACCCTGGAGGTTAACGCCAACCTGTTCCCCGTCTTTAGACAACATGACAAAGCCTTGAACCATGGGAATGACATCACGCACTGCGGGGTCATTAACTATTTTTTGCTTAAGAATAGCCAACCGATCAACACTAAAGCCCTGGCGCTGAGAAACTGTGACGTGGGGGACTACTTTAAGAAGACGGCTTTTTATTTCTCGGTCAAATCCATTCATCACCGAGAGCACTATAATTAATGCAGCCACACCAAGTGCCATGGCACCCAGTGAAAAAGCAGATATAAAGGACACAAATCCTTCTCTACGCTTGCTGCGGGTATAGCGATAACCAATAAACAATGGGAGGTTTTTAAACATGCACAGATTAAACCTGAAAGCCCTAGTACAAACAACAAGTAGCAAGGTTAAGCATCCGCTATTTCATAAACAGGGACACTAAAGTGCCTCTTAGTGAATCTAGCGTTGCTTATCCTCAAAACGGCGATGCTCTCGGCTGATTCGATTCATACCATTCATGGATGCGATTCTGTAGGCTTCAGCCATGGTTGGGTAATTGAAGGTAGTGCTTAAGAAGTACTTAATAGTATTGGCCTCGCCCTTCTGATTCATAATGGCTTGACCAATATGAATAATCTCTGCTGCCTCTGCGCCAAAGCAGTGAATCCCAAGAATTTCTAGAGTATCTTGATGAAAGAGGATTTTTAGTATTCCAACTTCTTCACCCGAAATCTGGGCACGAGCTGTGTCTTTGAAATAAGCTCGACCAATCTCATAAGGAATTTTTTGTTCGGTCAACTCACTTTCATTTTTACCGACAAAGCTAATTTCTGGGATAGTCCAAATACCGGTAGCGACGTCTTTAACCCGATATTGATCTTCCATATCACACATGTGAGAGGCCGCTGCTCTGCCCTGATCATAGGCAGCACCGGCGAGCGATGGCCACCCTATAACATCGCCAACGGCGTAAATATTGGCTACGGCGGTTTGATAATCTTCATTGACCGATAACTGACCGCGCTCATCGGCTTCAATACCAATATTACTCAAACCCAGAGACTTAGTGTTACCGCTGCGACCGTTGCACCATAACAAGGCCTCAGCGTGAATGCGCTTGCCGGACTTAAGCTCTAGAGTGACACCGGTTTCATGGGTGGTTAAACGCTCGTACTCTTCGTTGTGTCGCACCATCACGTTCAAATCACGCAGGTGGTAACTGAGCGCATCGGAAATTTCATCATCGAGGAAATTCATTAACCATTCGCGGGTGTTAATAAGGTCAACGCGAGAATCTAGTCCCGAAAATATTGACGCATATTCACACCCAATAACGCCGGCACCGTAGATAATAATATTTCGTGGAGAGCTATCGAGTTTTAAAATACTGTCGCTGTCAAAAACACAGGGGTGGTTGAAATCAATATCTTCAGGGCGATAAGGGCTAGAGCCCGTAGCGATTAAGAAGAACTTACTGGCAATAGAAATAACTTTTCCATCTTGCGCAGTGACTGAAATTTCCTTTTCATTAGTAAAGCTGGCATGACCATTATGGATTTGAACACGATTGCGGGCATAACCTTTGGTCCGTCCTTCAACTTGCTTAGTTATAACATCATCTGCCGCTTTCATCATTTCTGGGAACGAAAACCAGCGAGGCTCTCCAATGGACCGAAAGAGAGGCATATTGTTGTATTGCATCATACGCCGTACAGAGTGCCGAAGTGCCTTGGAGGGAATAGTACCCAGATGGGTACAGTTGCCACCCGGCATCAGCTTCTCGTCCACTACAGCCACCCGCAACCCTTGTTTGACTGCGTTAATTGCCGCACCTTCCCCTGCCGGTCCACTACCAATAACCACTAAATCATAGGAAAAATCAGCCATAACTAAAAACTCTTGTGTTCAAATTTCATTGCATTATACGTTTGCGCCTGGATAGCGCCCTGCTCATCACACTTGTTAGGATCATCACCGCAGATATCACAGGTGTAATTGTCTTCACCTAAAGCCGCGCCAACACCGCCACAGGAGCCGGCTATAGGCTTGCGACCCATGAGCACACCCACTGCCATAGCAGTGACTAAAAGACCAAATATAATTATCGAAAGTATAATTTCTGCCATCGGTTTAACGCTCTGCTGATAAAGTTTGTTGAGTAGTCTCAACCAAATAGGGCTCAAACATTTTACTGTAAGACGCGCTGTACTCAGTTCCGTCTCTGGCCAACATATAAACAGCTAGCCCTAGCTGATTGGCCAAGTCTAGGCCCTGCTTGTCTCCCAAGACCATTAGCGCGGTTGCCCAAGCATCTGCTTCAGCACAGGTATCCGCCAGAACGGTAACTGAGGCTAAGGTATGGTTAATGGGCTGTCCTGACCGCGGATCAATAGTGTGAGAGAAACGCATGCCATCACGTTCGAAATAGTTGCGGTAGTCTCCAGAGGTCGCTACTGCACCGCTTGTCAACGCTAGCACTCGCTCAATCTCTCCGATCATTGACGGTGATTCTATCGCTAAGCGCCATGGCCGTCCCTCCGAGTTAAGCCCACTAACTCTTGTCTCCCCCCCAACTTCAACTAAATAGTCAGGAAGCGCATTCATCTCAAGCAAATCTGCCACTAAGTCTACTGCATAACCCTTAGCCACCGCCGATAAATCTAACACAACTGGGCGTGTTTTGAGAATACTCTGCTCAATACTGTCAATAACAACGGCATCAAAGCCAACAGTGGTTAGCGCGGCAGTAATCTGGGTTTTACTGGGAATTTGGTCGTCACTTGGACTGGGGCCAAAACCCCAAAGATCAACCAGAGGTCCTACAGAGGGATCTAAGGCTCCACTACTTGCCGTCCACACCGATTGGGCAATCATCAATACTTCAAGAAATTCCGAAGATATAGCCATTGTCTGGTTAACCGCTAACTGGTTAAACTGATTTATTTCAGAGTCAGGCTTGTACGTCGACATGGAATGATCAATGCGGTCCAATTGGGCTTCAATTAATACCGCAAGGTTGTCTGGTGCCGGCTGATCAGCCACTACCGTAATATGGTAAGTGGTACCCATTTTACTACCAGATATCTTGATAATTTCAGGGCCACTGCCACAACCAATCAACAATGTTGCTGACAATAAAACAAACCCACGAGCCGGCCATAGCGCGCCTTTACTAAGCCTCGCTATGACGTTATCACGAATACGTTTAACCGCCAAAATCATCAAGGAATATATTGTCCTTTTCAACGCCCAGATCATTGAGCATTTTAACCACCGCCGCATTCATCATTGGCGGACCACACATGTAGTACTCACAATCTTCGGGTGCTTCGTGATCTTTGAGATACTGCTCAAATAGGACATTGTGAATAAAGCCAGTAAAGCCATCCCAATTATCTTCGGGTTGGGGGTCAGACAACGCCAGATGCCAGTCAAAGTTGTTATTTTCTGCAGCCAACATATCGTAGTCATCATCATAAAAGCATTCACGCAGTGAACGTGCGCCGTACCAAAAACTAATTTTTCTGTCCGACTTAATTCGCTTTAATTGATCGAACAGATGTGAACGCATTGGCGCCATACCCGCTCCGCCACCAATGAATACCATCTCGTTTGAGGTTTCTTTTGCAAAGAACTCACCAAAAGGCCCGTAGACTGAGATCTTATCACCCGGCTTAAGACTAAATACATAAGACGACATTTGCCCAGGTATAATGCCTGTTGACCGAGGTGGTGGCGTCGCAATTCTAATATTGAACTTGACCAGGCCCTTCTCATCAGGGTAGTTGGCCATTGAATAGGCGCGAATAACTGATTCCTTGACGACTGATTCGTGCTCAAAGAATTTGAAATGCTCCCAATCACCCCTGTATTCTGGATCTATATCAAAATCTGAATATTTAATATGATGAGGAGGACATTCTAGTTGCACATAACCTCCCGCCCGAAACGCAACATCCACGCCCTCGGGTAACTTGAGTGTCAACTCTTTAATAAAAGTCGCCACATTAGGATTAGACTCAACAACACATTCCCAGCGCTTGACGCCAAATACTTCTTCAGGGACTTGAACTTTCATGTCCTGCTTGACCGGTGTCTGGCACGAAAGACGCCAACCTTCGGCGGCTTCTCGACGTGTGAAATGCCCTTCTTCTGTCGGTAGCATTGAACCACCACCGTCGTTGATTACGCATTTACACTGGGCGCAACTGCCGCCGCCACCGCATGCAGAGGGCAAAAATAAACCAGCTGCAGAGAGCGTTTGTAGCAATTTGTCACCAGCTGGGACAGTAATTGTTTTTTCACCGTTAATTTCAATATTAACGTTACCTGACGAGACTAATTTACTACGCGCAACCAAAATAAACGCAACCAATGCGAGAATCACAGTCGTGAACATAGCTACGCCAAGCATAATTTCAAATTGAGCATTCATACTCAGTTATTTCTCCATGATCAAATATCGATGCCACCGAAGGACATAAAACCTAGGGACACTAGTCCCACAGTAATGAATACGATTCCCAAGCCCTGTAGGCCTTCTGGGATATCACTATATTTTAACTTTTCGCGAATACCTGCGATAACTGCAATTGCCACGGCCCATGAGGTGCCTGAGCCAAAGCCGAAAACGACACTTTCCACAAAATTGTAACCCCGCTCTTGCATTAACAGAGAGCCACCCAAGATCGCACAATTCACCGTAATTAAGGGCAGAAATACGCCCAACGCGTTGTAGAGCGCAGGGACATACTTGTCCAAGACCATTTCAAGGATCTGTACAATTGCCGCGATAACACCAATGAAACACAAAAATACTAGGAAGCTCAAATTGACATCTGGCAGGCCAGCCCAAGCCAATGCGCCGTCTGCGAGCAAATAGTTGAACAATAGGTTATTGACGGGCACTGTAATTGTCTGAACCACTATGACCGCTATACCTAGGCCAATCGCTGCGTCAATCTTCTTGGACAATGCAATAAATGTACACATACCCAAAAACATACTGAGTGCAATATTATCAATAAATATTGATCGAACCAGCAGGCTAAGATAATACTCCATTACGCCACCTCACTCGGTTGACTGTTCTTAGTTATCTTGAAATCTGCTTTTTCGACCTGCCCTTTCTTCCAACTACGCAATGCCCATATCAATAGGCCTATCAAAAAGAAGGCGCTAGGAGGTGCGAGCATCATGCCATTGGCCACATACCAACCCCCGTTGGTCACTAAAGGAAGTATCTCGTAACCCCAGAGCGTACCGGCACCAAATAATTCGCGCACAAAGGCGACTAGCATCAAAATAGCGCTGTAACCGAGGCCATTGCCAATACCATCAAAAAAGCTAGGGATAGGTGGGTTTTTCATAGCAAAAGCTTCAGCGCGACCCATCACAATACAATTGGTGATAATAAGTCCGACAAACACTGACAGCTGCTTGCTGATGTCATAAGCCACTGCTTTGAGCACCTGATCCACTACAATAACTAAAGATGCGATGATGATCATCTGCACAATAATGCGAATACTTCCTGGGATGTAGTTACGAATTGATGAAACAAAAAAGTTCGAGAATGCCGTGACCACTGTTAGTGCAACGCACATAACAAAAGACACCTTCATGCTTGAGGTTACCGCAAGCGCTGAACAAATACCCAGTATCTGCAGGGCTATGGGGTTGTTAGTCACTACGGGCTCTAACAATGTATCTTTAAGATTTGCCATGTTAAGCCTCTCCTGACTTCAAGTGACCGATGAGTGGCTGAAAACCCTGTTCACCCAACCAATACTGGACAAGATTGTTGACACCGCGAGTTGTGAGTGTCGCACCCGCCAAACCATCAATCTGATAATTGCCCTCAGGCAATGTCGTGTCTGCCCTACCTTTTAAAACACTAATGGCTATTTGGCCTGAACTATAGGCTTGCTTACCAACCCAACTTGCCTTCCATCTAGGATTATCTACTTCGCCACCAAGACCTGGGGTCTCGTTGTGCTCATAAAACCCAATACCTGCAACCGTCTCTAAATCTGACTCAAGAGCCAAAAAGCCATACAACGTCGACCACAGCCCGTAGCCTTTTATTGGCAGTATTATTTTTTCAATGCCCTGCTGCCCTTCAACAATATAAACCGTGGCGTAGTTTTCGCGCCGTTTAATCTTAGCTGGGTCCTCATTAGGAGCTAAGGCGACAGACATTGCCGGATCTTTGGACGACTTTCGTTGATCAAACGTACTCGGATCAATCTCATCGGTGAAGCGACCCGTTCCAAGATCGACGACTCGAGTGCTAATCTGGGCGAACTGAGTCTCAACATCAATATCAGCCTTGAGCAGTCCGGCTGACGCCAGGATATTGGTTTTCAAGTCTAAGAGCTTATTGGCTTCCTGAGTTGGTCGCAACATAACTGCCGCGCTGGACACCACAACGGCACAGACAACGCAAAGTACAAGAGCAACGCCAAGGGTTTTTTGAACTGATTCGTTAGCCACGAGCCATTCTCCTTTTGATATTCGCATTCACCACAAAGTGGTCAATCAATGGCGCAAACAAATTAGCAAACAAGATTGCCAGCATCATTCCTTCGGGGAAGGCTGGGTTCACTACACGAATTAAAATAACCATTACACCAATTAACATGCCATACCAAAACTTGCCGTTATTGGTCATAGCCGCAGACACCGGATCGGTGGCCATAAAGATCGCGCCAAACGCAAACCCGCCAATCACCCAGTGCCAGTAGAACGGTAAGGCAAACATAGGGTTAGTTGAATCAATCGCGTTGAACACGGATGCCAAGAGCGCAGAACCAACTAAGACACCTGTGATAATTCTCCAAGAGGCAATTTTAGTCAGTAGTAGCAACGACCCGCCCATTAGTATGGCAAGCGTAGAGGTTTCTCCAATCGAGCCATGAATCGTACCAATAAATGACTGCATCCACGTGGCGCCTTGTTCCATAACTGCAACACCTTCTGTAGCAGCAACTGACAGCATGGTGGCGCCAGTATAGCCATCAACGGCTGTCCAAACTGCATCACCACTCATGTATGCTGGGTATGCAAAGTATAAGAATGCACGTCCTGTTAACGCTGGATTCAGGAAGTTCTTACCGGTACCGCCAAACACTTCTTTGCCAATGACAATGCCAAAGCTAATACCAAAAGCAACCATCCAAAGCGGCAGATCAGGGGGACAGCACAGTGCGAAAAGAATAGTAGTAACAAAGGCGCCTTCGTTGACTTCATGACCTCTGACACTAGCGAACAAAACCTCCCAAAAAATACCGACAATAAAGGTCGTTGCATAAATCGGTAAAAAGTAAGCCGCTCCATGGACGATGTTATCCCAAATGCTGGTCGCGTCGTAGCCAGCCAAGAGACCAATAAAAATACCACGAAGCCCCTCTTGAGAAGCCATACCCATCTCAGCCATTATAGTATTGGCTTGAAAACCAACATTCCACATGCCGAAGAACATTGCAGGAAACGTAGCAACCCAAACGGTGATCATCACACGCTTAAGATCAATATTGTCACGCACGTGCGAGCTATTCTTGGTAATGTCCGCAGGTTTAAACATTGCTGTATCTACGGCTTCAAACAAGGCATAGAACTTTTCCCATTTACCACCTTCGTGGAAATGTGGCTCATATTTGTCAAATAGCTTACGCAACACTGTCTTAACCCTCCTTCTCTATTTTGGTCAGATTGTCGCGCAGTATGCGACCATATTCATGCTTTCCCACGCAGACGTAGGTGTAGAGGCCCACATCGTCCTCATCCAGTTCCAGACATCCCAGACTTTGAGCCATCTGAGTGTCGCTTACAATTAACGATCGCAGCAGTTGAATGGGCAAAATATCTAGCGCTGTAACTCTCTCATAACCACCCACCGGGACCATTGCTCGCTCGCTGCCGTTGGTACTGGTGGTCATGTTAAACAACTTTTTACTAAAAGATGAGACAAAGGCAGGGAGCGCCGAATGCTTATCGAAGCCTGGACGAAGGTAATGAAGCGGTTGCCGCTCACGTCCTTCTTGAATGACTGATAGCTGATCATGGTACCGTCCCAAAAACGCAAAAACAGAAGCTGCCTTACGTCCTGACAACACAGAACCTGAGATGACTCTATTCTCATCATTGACTAATTCACCGATCACTAATTGATTGACGTTGGCACCAAGCCGTGTCGCCAGCAACCTTGGTTGCGTCACTTGAGGTCCTGCCAGAGAAATCACTCTGCGAGTATCAATATTACCGGTCGTAAACAGATGTCCAATGGCAATAACATCTTGATACCCAATAGACCATACCGTTTTGTTAGCACTTACAGGGTCAACTAAATGAATATGCGTCCCCGCTAAACCGGCAGGATGTGGGCCGCTAAAGTTGATCTCGCGCACCCCCTCAATCTCGTTACCCGGAATTGACACACTGGGTGCGGCACACACATTCACCGGACCGTCGGTCAACCGTGTTAATACCTTTAATCCATTAGCAAAATCATCTGCCCTATCCGTTATGACCACGGTGGGGTCAGTCGCCAGAGGGTTAGTATCCATCGCTGTGACAAAAATCGAGTTGGCAATTGAATCCGCACTGGGTACTTTTGAAAATGGACGAGTTCTCAAGGCTACCCAATGCCCAGAGTTAACTAAATTTTCGATAGCGACGCTGCGATCTAGGTTCAGCAGTGTGTCCTCAGCAAACACTGGAAACGTCTCTGCATCTTCGCCATCAATATCAATCACCAAAGACTGAAAAATTCTGCGTTCCCCACGATTGATGGCAGCGACCTTGCCTGCGGCTGGAGATGTAAATTTGGCAGATTCATTTTTTTTGTCGGTAAAAAGTAGCTGGCCAACCTTTACCAGATCACCTTCTCTGACCGCCATGGTAGGTTTCATTCCATGATAGTCTGATCCAATTAACCCTACCTGGCTTATCGCAGGGCCTTCATGAATTACCTGCTCTGGAAGTCCTGCTATGGGAAGATCCAAACCGCGACGAACTTTAATCATAGATTTTACCAATTTTCACACTGCGTGAAGGCTATTAAGCACAATTAAAAAGTCGCCAATTTCGAATGACGCCTTAGGTTTGCAACCGCTGTTTCACTCAAGCCTGACGAACTTCGCGCCGGCTTCCTGCGTTTTTTTAAGAGCAAGATTTTATGCGCGAGATTATAAGGGTCTAGCGACGTCGATACCAGCAGTTAAAGCACCAAAACGCTCAAACTACCAAGAAAAGTAAGGTTTTTTTATTGGTTGTGTATATCTTAATGTGATGCTCAAATTTTGACCAAAAAAAAAGCCCGCTGTTATGGGCTTTTTTACGGTGTCACTTCTAATTCGGACTATGCCTTTTTGGGATAGCTCGGCCAAACAACACCGGCAAATTTTTCAAGACATCTCACTACCTGACAGCTATATCCAAATTCATTATCATACCAGCAGTAAAGAACACAGCTGTTACCATCGACAATAGTCGCTTGCGCATCAAGCACACAGGCCTGCCTAGAACCAACAAAATCCGTTGACACCGCTTCGGTAGAGGCGGTATATCCAATCTGTTGCTGCATACTAGAGTGCAGCGCTTTTTGACGCAGAAACTCGTTAATCTCTTCAACTGTCGTGTCTTTGCCCAATTGAAGGTTCAAAATTGCCATAGAGACGTTGGGCGTTGGAACTCGTATCGCATTACCCGTTAACTTGCCTTTTAACTCAGGAATTACTTTGGATACTGCTTTGGCGGCTCCGGTTGATGTAAGTACCATATTTAATGCAGCACTGCGTCCGCGACGACCGCCTTTGTGGTAGTTATCGATTAAGTTTTGATCGTTAGTATAAGCATGCACTGTTTCCACATGTCCGCTGTTGATCCCAAATTCATCCAGTAAACATTTAAGAACGGGGACAATCGCATTAGTTGTACAAGACGCAGCAGAGATAATCTGACGATCTTCAGTAATCTGATCATGATTGACGCCATACACAATATTAGGAATGTCATCACCCGCAGGTGCTGTCAATAAGACTTTTGATGCTCCGGGCCTCAGGTGTCCACTAAGACCCTCGGTATCCTTCCAAACTCCGGTATTATCGACAATCAGTGCGTTTGAAATACCATATTGGGTATAGTCAACTTCCGCAGGAGAATTAGCATAGATGACTTTAACCGGGTTACCGTTTACTACCAATGTATCCTGATCTTCCAATACTCTTACTGTTCCTTTAAATGGACCGTGTACTGAGTCTGTCCGCAACAAAGCTGCGCGCTTCTCCAAATCATGGCTAACTTTACCTTTTCGGATGACAATGGCTCGCAGCCGCAACACATCTCCGCTGCCCGCTTTGTCGACCAATATCCGAGCGATTAGCCTTCCAATACGACCAAAACCATAAAGTACGACGTCTTGAGGCTCTGGAAGCGGTTTAATTTGTGACCCTATTATATCGTTCAGCTCATCGGCTAAAAAAGTATCTAGAGATCGACCGTCACCATTACTACTTTGGAACTTAACGACCATCTTGCCCAAATCAATATGCGCAGGACCAAGTTGTAGCTTAGTAATCCCCTCTAACATAGGAAAGGTATCAAACTCGGATATTTCGTTGTGCTCTACCTGACGCACAAACCGATGTTCTTGCATGATATCGGTGACTGACTTATTGACCATGCTGTTTCCGTACATATAGGTCGATATATTGCTTTGTCGGTACAATTTACCGATTAGCGGAATCATTCCCTCGGCTAGGGCTTCTCGATCTTTCCAGTCTTTAAAAAAATCATCAGGCAACGGTCTTTGTTGGTCATCCACGGTTTCATTCCTTTAAGGTCGGATATTTTATCTGATTATCCTGCAACCGATGAATACAGGCAACTAATCAAGCCGTAAACATCGCCAATAAAGATTATTTATTTAATTAATGGGCTTTGAACAGTAGAATGTTCCTAGCTTTTACAGGATCAAAAGAGACCTTACTAAATTCTATGACCATTTTTCATCAAGATCCTGCATTAAAACCGGGAAACAAACTGCGCTGGTCTGGGCTAGACTCAGCGGGAAAATCTCTTGCAGTCGCTGAGGCGGCTCTTAAGCACCAAGGATTGACGGTATTTGTTACTGAGTCGGCACAACAAGCTGCCGTGCAAAGTCGTGCCATAAAGTTTTTTGCCAACGAGAACGACTTACCCGTGCTCGTTTTCCCCGATTGGGAAACATTACCCTACGACATGTTCTCTCCACACCAAGACATTGTCTCAGCAAGACTTCAAACCCTAGCTAAGCTGCCCACCACTGATCAAGGTATTCTAATAGTTCCGATGACAACCTTGATGCATCGCACTGCACCCATTGATTTTGTCTCATCAAGAACATTTACCTATGCAATTGGTGACCAGCTTGATCGAACAAAACTGCAGGATCAGCTCAGTCGAGCCGGCTATAAGCGAGTAGAAACAGTTTTTGAGCACGGTGAGTTTGCTTTTCGTGGATCGATTATTGATATTTTCCCCATGGGAGTGAAAACGCCTTTTCGAATGGATCTTATGGATGATGACATTGAGTCTCTCCGGCTATTTGATGCTGAATCTCAGCGCACTCTTGAAAATATTAATCAAATAGAGCTGCTTCCCGCACGGGAATTCCCGATGGACAAGCAGGCCACCAACCAATTTTTAAATAATTGGCATGAAATCTTTGACCATGACCCCTCTAACTGTCCCGTCTACCGAGATATAAAAGAGGGTATCGCTCCGCAGGGCATTGAGTACTATCTAAGTCTTTTTTTCGAACAGACTGCGACTTTATTTGATTACTTACCGAGCAATTTACTGTTATTTACCGATGAGGGGATCGATGTCGCTGCAGAACAATTTTGGGCCGACATCAACTACCGTTACGACGAATATAGTGTTGACCCCGAGCGGCCGATTCTAAAACCGAGTGAGTTATTTTTACCCGTAGCGCAGGTTTTTCAAGAAATTAAAAAACTACCGCGCACGATTCTAGAAAACCAAGACACAACGACGGTAGATGTTGCATCAAAGCGCAGTATTATTGCCGTCCCAGATGTCTCAGTCAACGCCAAGCAAACCAGTCCACTGTTAAAGTTACAGGCCTTTTTACTCGACAACTCCAGTAATGATGAGCCCCTCCGCATTCTATTTTGCGCTGAATCTTCGGGTCGGCGCGAGGTATTAATCGATCTGTTAAAAACGATCAAGGTCAATCCAAAAGAAGTCAGTGGTTGGCAAGAGTTTTTAACCTCAAAGGACACTCACTGCATAACTACCTACGCGCTTGACCAAGGACTAAATGCGCCTAGTGCGAATATTTGTCTGATTACTGAGGGTGAGCTTTTTGGTCAGCAAGTAATGCAGCGTCGCCGGCGATCAAAAGCCTCGGAGTCTCCTGATTATGTATTTAAGAGTCTTGCAGAATTAAAAATTAATGCCCCCGTAGTGCACATTGAGCATGGCGTTGGCCGCTACCAAGGCTTGATTACTTTAGCCGTCGACAAAACTGTGCAAGAGTTTTTAATGCTCAGCTATGCCAATGATGCCAAGCTCTATGTTCCAGTCTCATCACTGCATTTAATTAGTCGTTTCGGTGGCGGCGATCAAGTCTCCGCTCCACTCAACCATTTAGGCAGTGATCGGTGGGAGAAAGCTAAGCAAAAAGCGGCTAAACAAGTGCGTGACACCGCGGTTGAATTACTCGACATCTATTCTAGACGAGCTTCTCGGCAGGGTTTTGCTTGTGAGGCAAACGAGCAAGATTACTTGTCATTTAGTGCCGACTTTGCTTTTGAAGAAACCGCTGATCAACAGGAGGCTATTGATGCTGTGAGGCGCGACTTACTGAGCCCACAACCTATGGATAGGCTAGTCTGCGGCGACGTAGGTTTTGGTAAAACCGAAGTGGCTATGAGGGCCGCATTCACCGTTGTAAGTAGCGGTAAACAAGTAGTCATCTTGGTACCCACTACTCTCCTTGCCCATCAACATTTAGAAAATTTTCGTGATCGTTTTTCGAATTGGCCAGTAACGGTCGGAGAATTATCTCGCTTTAAGACAGGCAAGGAGCAAGACCAAGTCATTGAGGGTGTCGAAGCTGGCAAAGTAGACATCCTTATCAGCACTCATAAGTTACTTCATACCAAGATTGATTTCAAAGACCTTGGTCTTATGATTATCGATGAAGAGCATCGTTTTGGTGTGAGACAAAAAGAAAAGATTAAGTCGTTGCGCAGTCAAGTTGATATTTTAACCATGACGGCAACCCCAATTCCGCGCACCCTAAACATGTCAATGCATAGTATTCGTGACCTTTCAATTATAGCGACGCCCCCCGCAAAGCGTCTTTCAGTAAAAACATTCGTCCGCAAACTAGAGTCTCGGCTTATTAGGGAAGCTATTCTTCGTGAAGTTCTGCGTGGCGGCCAAGTATACTTTTTACATAACGATGTGAAGAGTATTCAGCGAACTGCAGAAGAGATCGCCGAGCTTGTGCCAGAAGCGAGAATCAATGTAGCGCACGGGCAGATGCGCGAACGCAAACTTGAACAGGTGATGTCAGATTTTTACCATCAGCGCTTTAATGTGCTCGTTTGTACTACTATTATCGAGACCGGCATCGATATACCTAGCGCAAACACGATTTTAATTGAACGTGCGGACAAGTTTGGTTTGGCCCAGTTGCATCAACTTCGTGGGCGTGTTGGGCGCTCGCACCATCAGGCATATGCTTATCTGATGCTTCCCCAAGACAAAAAGATTACGGCCGATGCGACAAAAAGGTTGCATGCTATATCTGCTGCAGATCAGCTTGGCTCTGGTTTCACTCTTGCTACAAATGATATGGAAATAAGGGGCGCAGGAGAACTCTTAGGAGAAGAGCAAAGTGGTCATATACAAGCCATCGGCTTTACTTTGTATTTAGAAATGCTCGACCGAGCCGTTACAGCTGTTCGAAACGGTACCAAACTAGATTTCGATGCGGCTCTGGATCAAGGTGTTGAAGTCAATATGCATCTGCCCGCGCTGATTCCGGATGATTACCTACCGGACGTTAATATGCGCCTGACGCTATACAAGCGTTTAGCGGACTGTAAAACACCCTCTCATTTGCATGAACTGCAGGTAGAAATGATTGATAGATTTGGATTGTTACCTGAACCGGCTAAGGTACTTTTTCAGCTTGCTGAACTTAAGCAAATAGGTGAAAAGCTAGGTCTAAAGAAAATTGAAGCCGGCCCCAATGGAGGTAGATTACAATTTACTTCGACGACTCCAGTGGAACCGATCACCATTATTAAAATGGTCCAGAAAGAACCCGACACTTTCCGCTTGCAAAGCAATGACCAACTGAGTTTCACTATACCTATGGATGATGCCAAGCAACGCTTTGAAACGGTCAATAATATTCTCGGTAGACTGTTGCCGGTAACATAACTTAAGGACTAAACGGATCTTTAGACGTTTAACATTAATCGGACTGACGATGATTTTCCATAAAGGTGGACAGCACAGACTAAAACGTCCATTACTAGCAATTAGCTTGCTAGCATCATTGTCTGTGTCAGTCTCTCTGTACTCTCAAGAAGTTAATGATGAAACGTTAATCGTACCGCCTGAAAATTGGTATCAAGTGGAAGTTATTCTTTTCACTCAGGATGCTAATACATCTGGAGAGTTGCCTCCTAAAGAGTACCAGTTAAATTTCCCTGACAACCTAGTGGAACTAGTCGATACAAAAGCGCGTGCTGATGAAGAAGCGTTAGCCATTGAAGGGGCTTTAATGCCTGATATCGATGAATTGCCATTGCAAGACTATTTCCCGTTTGCTGAGCTCATCCCTCTAATTGAAATGCAAGATCCGGCTGATGATTCAGTAATTTTTGATACTGAAATGCCTTTAAATATTGACAGTTCTGAGGACTGGTTGGACACCCTAACCCCTCCATTAGAAGCTTATGTGCCTGAGTATGAAAAACCTTTTGAACTCTTAAACAGCAGCGAGCGTAATCTAAATGATAGTGCGCGCATGCTGGGCCGACGATCGTATAATGTTATCTTTCATGAGGCGTGGCGATTTGTCGCCGATGAGAACAGTCAAGATCCATGGCTAATTGTCAGTAGTGGGAAAAAGGTTGATGATCGAGCTGAGATTGAAGGTGGCTTAAGATTTTATAAGGCTCGTTTTTTACATTTTGAAACAAATCTATGGCGTCTTAACTTCGATGACCAAGAGTTTGTTGACGGTACAAACCTCATAACACTGCCAGATATGCCGATATCTAGTGTAGAAAAAGATCCTGATCTCTCATGGCGACTTGTTTTAGCTGAGGTAACGCCTGAACAGCAATACGCTGAGAACGAGATCATGACTCCAGAGGATGATGTCAATTCAACGGTAAATTTTGACACTGTAAGCCCCTCAACAGAGGCCAATAGCGGAAACGCTGGCGCATTAAACATATCACAACAATTGGCTACCATTAATTTGGCCGATACGGTCTTGACTGCTCAGCCAGAGACTGCAGTTGTTGGCATTTCCGCTCTAGAGCTAACAGGTTACAACTACACCCTAGAACAATTTGATGCCACTCTTGAGCCCCTCGAAATAGAGCCTGTCGATGATAAAAAATATGCCGTTAGTGCCGTCTGGCCGATAAACCAGTCAAAACGTATCGAAGAAGCGAAGGTCTACTATCTAGATCACCCTGAGTTGGGGATTATGTTGACAATCAAAAGCTATGACCCTGAGCCAATCAACCCGAAGCCGACTATAGCCGACGACTCTATTTTACCTCTAATAGAGTAATCACAAATCGTGGGGGGAAAGTCCTAGTACGATTTGCTCTGATCTACAAAAATTAACTGGTCGGTATTAAACCCTAATTCAGATGCGCGCTGCACAAAATGTGCAATCAGTTCATTACTGACCGTCGGCGTGCGCGCGAGTAACCACAAATAGTCGGTGTTCATCCCGGAAATAAAGGCGTACTGGTAGTTAGTAGTGTCTAATTCAAAAATAATATAAGACCCGTAGAATGGTCCAAAGAATGAAACCTTGAGATGGCCTACATCCGACGAATCAACAAAGTAAGCTTTTCCCTCAGCCTCACCCCACTCCTGTGAATCTTCTTTAAACCCTTTATTTAGGACCTTTACTCCACCATCACTGCGCATAGAGTAGGTCGCTGTGACCGAACTCATACCTCGCTCGAATGAATGGTCCAAACGTGCTATCTCATACCATTTACCAAGATACGCGGGTAACTGAAAGGTTTTTACCGGATAGACGCCCTCAGGGGATCCTGTGCAGCCAAATAGACTAAGACTCGCCAGTAGAACGATAAAAAAGTACTTATTCATCAATTATTGACCTTTTAACTGCAGCGCCTCAGGCAACGTTTCCAGATGAATGGTTGATGTTGGAAAGGCAACTTCGGCACCATTAGATTCAATGACCGCAGCCACTTGTAGAAGCACATCTTGTTTAATCTTATGGAACTCTACCCAATGGGTCGTTTTTGTAAACGTATAGATAAAAAAGTCCAGAGAGCTTGCCGAGAACTGGTTAAAGTTAACGATCATGGTCTGCTTGCTATCAATCTCTTCATGCTGCAACAGCATCTCTGTCACCTGCTCAATAATGGTCGCCATTACTGATAAATCTGAATAGCGAACACCAATAGTTTCGTAAATACGTCTATTGGTCATCCGCGAAGGATTCTCAACCGAGATATTCGCAAACACCCCATTGGGAATGTACAGCGGTCGTTTATCAAAGGTGCGAATTCGCGTCAGCCTCCAACCTACATCCTCTACCGTACCTTCAATCTCTTTATCTGGAGACCGGACCCAATCGCCGACTGAGAACGGGCGATCTAGGTAAATCATTAAGCCACCAAAAAAGTTTGCTAACAAATCTTTAGCCGCAAAACCTACGGCAAGGCCTCCAACACCACCGAAAGCAATCAAATGATCAATGTCATACCCAAACAGCTGCATGCCAATAAGCAGTGCGGTAATAATAACTGAGGCCCTTAAAAGCTTAGCTACCGCTTTGACCGTAGTAGGGTCCACGGGATCGGAAATGAATTCAGGATTAATCAAATTATGCTCAGCACGCTTGATAAATTTGTTTAAAAACAGAGCGCCAAGAACAATAAACGCCAAGCGATTTATCGGATCAATCCAAGATTGCAAGGGTGAACCCATTTTCTCCGCGGCAACCGCGGCGGCAAAATTAATACCAAGTATCCATACCAACCACACCAATGGCTGTCTGCATGACGTAACTAAAGCATCATCCCAAACCGTTTTAGTTTTAGCGGCGCGTTTCTCTAGTCGATCAATCACTCGATTGAGGATATAGCCTAGAGTCAGAACCGCCAGAACAATTAAAAATAACTGCACAATCCAGACAAACTTTTCGCCAGTAAGGCTAACTAACCAATTTTGAACATCATTCATGAAAACATCCCAGCTTTTTCGTTATTTTTATGTCTTACCTACTGCACATCGTAAATCAACTACGCAAAGCTTGCGAGTTTCTCTATCACTGCTTTTCTGCGGCCTGACTGTTCGAGTTCGACCCAACTCACTTTTCTCATAGATCTCATCGACTCGATAAGCCCGGAGAGTGTTATCTGTTCTTCTTCCATATAAGACAATACCTGCGCTACACCCCGGCGAGAATTACACACCAATATCATATCGCAACCTGCTGCTAGTGCCCGTTTAGCCTTGTCAACGTAGCCTCCCGCAACATCGGCTCCCTTCATACTAAGGTCATCACTGAAGATAACGCCCCTAAACCCTAGCTGCTCCCTCAGTATTTGCTGCAGCCAAAACGAGGAGAAACCTACAGAATCTGCATCAATTGTAGGAAAGGTAATATGTGCTGGCATGATTCCAACCAACGTTTTCGCTAACGCATAAAACGGCTTCAAATCATGATTTCTAATCTGCTCCCAACTCCGATGATCAACAGGAGCCTCTAAATGACTATCAGCAACAATACCGCCATGCCCAGGGAAATGTTTACCTGTACTCGCCATACCGGCTTCTTGCATGCCTGCAATAAACGCAGTAGCTGCTGTTATCACTTTATTTGGCTGATCGGAAAAAGCACGATCGCCAATAATGGAGCTAGTCTCTCGATCAACATCCAAAACAGGTGCAAAGCTTATATCAACCCCACAGGCCAAAACCTCTGAGGCCATCAGCCAGCCCAACTCATGAGTCAGGCTAATTCCGTTACTACCTTCACTTTCTATACAATCACCCACCCACTGCATCGACGGTATCTTAGTGAAACCTTGTCTAAAGCGCTGGACTCGCCCACCCTCCTGATCCACTGCTATTAAAAGGCTATTGGAACAGCGTCTTATCTCGGCAACTAAAATACACACCTGCGAACGGCTTTGAATATTCCGCGCAAATAATATAACCCCTCCAACCTGTGGATTAGCCAAAAGGTGACGATCCTCTGAGGTTAAGGAAAGACCTTCAACGTCAACCATTAGACGACCATATAATCTGTTAACACTATTTTTCAAGCGTGAATCCCTTTAAATAAATTATCACTGAAAATACTGGCATTATAGTTGTCGAAGCAAAACAACAAGACCATACAAGATTAGCTAGGGCCTTTGATTTTAATATCCTTAAATAGGGAACAGTACTTACATATAGGTAAAAATGATATGTAAGTTAGACCACAGAATTCGTGAGAGCCCTACTCTACAGATGTTTATACGCAGTTCCAAATTCTCAGACATGCTGGCCATGAAACCTAAAGCATCAAAAATAGATTAACTGTGTATATTTTAAAAAGACAGGGTATCTACAGTAATCTCCAAGAGAAATAAACTACGAAAAATACCGTCGATTTTGAATCATGTTACCAAAAAGTAAGCGCAGCTTTTCAACATTTCTGTTAGTTAAAGCTCCTTATAATGCTTCATTTTTATTAATAATCTGAAAAAACAATCTAATAGAACTTATAACTAAGAGATGGGTCTATACGATTGAGCATAGAAATACCTCTTACAACTTAGATAGGAAATATTAATGAATAAAACACGAGTGATAGTAAGTTTAATGGCAATGGCACTATTCACCACTGCGACTTCAGCAGATGAGCGCGATGGTGGCTGGGTTGCGGGAATGGGCTATACGTCTTTTTCAGAGAGCGAAGATAATGTTGATATAAGCGTCGGCGCAATATGGGGCTCTCTTGGGTACCAAATAAAAGCGACCGACAAATTTTACGTGACACCCGAAGTAAAAATTGGCAAAGGAATAGGTAGCGACACCATTATCTCAGGTTCCACACCAATTGATGTAGAACTCGACAGTTATTTAGCGGTATCGCTTCGAGGAGAATACGACTTTCAAAACGGAGCCTACCTTTTTGTGGCCCCAACTTATGCTAAAGGCGAATTTAATGTCAACGTTGGGTCTGACTTTGCAGAAAGTAGTTCATGGGAATTTGGCGCAGGAATCGGAGCCGGTTATAACTTTAGCGAAGGCAAAAAGGTTGAGGTTGCTTATGAGTCCTTCGACGGAACAGATATGATTAGCCTCGCAGTAAAATTTGATTTTTAAGTCATTTTTGGGCGCTCAGAGAGCGCCCAATTTTTTACCCTTAACACGTATATCATACCACCATAGTTTTAGCGCCAGTAATACCAAATCTCATGTAAACGTCCCAGTGGTAGATGGTACCGCGAAGCTTTAGTTCAGCCTACCAAAATAACACTATCGCCCCAAAAGGCGCGTGGAACCCAAACCAAAAATATGCGTCCATTTAAGAGACATCCAAGCACTATTATCAGGCTCATGTACTCAAATCAACCTTACCATCTTTGTTCCTGTTCTAAAGCAAACATACTAAGGCAATACTTTAACTAACGATATACAAAGGATAATCTGCTTGGATGTCCCCCGCCTAACCGCACAACTAAGAGAGCTTGCCAATTGCGTAATACTGTATATAATTACAGTCAAATACGGTGGAGATATACCATGGAAAGACTCACAGCGCGACAGCAACAGATATTTGATCTGATTCGAGATAATCTTGATGAAACAGGTTATCCGCCAACCAGAGCAGAGATTGCGCAAAAACTTGGTTTTAAATCACCTAATGCAGCCGAAGATCATCTTAGAGCTTTAGCACGAAAAGGTGTCATTGAGATGATTCCTGGAGCGTCACGAGGTATCCGTATAGTCGACCAGTATTTAGGTATTCCAATTATTGGACGAGTGGCTGCTGGTGAACCTATTTTGGCAGAGCAAAACATTGAGGATTATCAAGAAGTTCCATCGAGTACCTTTCATCCCAGCGCTGATTACTTTTTGCGCGTGCAGGGTCAAAGCATGGTGAATGTTGGCATTATGGATGGCGACTTACTTGCTGTACATCAGCAGCCAACAGCTGATAATCAGCAAATTATTGTCGCTAGAGTGGATGGTGAAGTCACTGTAAAACGACTTAAGAGAACGAAAAGTAAGCATGAAATTCATCTTCTGCCCGAAAACAGAGACTACTCACCTATTTTAGTAGATCTAAGAGCCCAAGACTTTGCTATTGAGGGTTTGGCAGTTGGGGTGGTCCGAGTATCTATGTGAACCGGCTTAATGGAGCGTTTGGTGCTTGTTTTCTTGCTCAGGTCCCGACGGTGCTCTGTCGTCATTGATCTCAAATACGGTCTGAATACCAGCATCCATCATACTTTTCGCGACGTCGACATGTTTACCACCAAGGTAGGCTAGGACCGAGGGTGAAAAGCTGATGCGAACCAAAGGTTCATCCGAACCAGATCGCTGTAAAGCAATTTCACCATCATCCAACACAACAAGTTCATATTCGGTAAAAGCCATATCTGTTTTCCTATAATATTTCAGTAGTGTACTAGTCACCGGCCAGACTGATTGTCACACGAAAATCGTCCGGCCGAGCACCCTCTTTTTGGGACACTAGACGCTATTTTGCACCCTTTTCTTCTGCCACCCATTTACCGCGATTGTAAAATGCACTCCAACCCGTTGGTTTTCCGTCATGTTCACTACGCACATATTGTTCTTTGGTTTTTCTACTGTATCTAATAACAGTTTCGTTACCATCAGGATCTGACGCAGGGGCCTTCAACAGAAACTGGTATTTAGGGTCTATTTGGCTCTTAAAGGGCAGAAGCTCATTGACCGTTGGCGCGCGAGTCTCTCTGTGCCGTGGAAATTGACTAGCGGCTAAAAATATACCCGATGCCCCATCGCGAAGCACATAGTAATCCTCAACTTTAACACAACGTAACTCAGGCATCGCAATAGGATCTACCTTTGGGGGAGCAGCTTCTCCATTACGGAGTAATTTTCGTGTATTTTTACAGGGCTCCCCAGGTTTAGTTTCCCCGGTACAACCAAAGTACTTTCCAAACCGACCCGTCTTTAACTGCATTTCACTATGGCACTTATCACAGTCAATTATTGGCCCTTCGTACCCTTTGATAACATATTGGCCCGCTTCAATCTCATGGCCGATGCAATCAGGATTGTTACCACAGACATGAAGCTTTCGAGTCTCATCAAGCAGATAGCTGTCCATCGATGTATTACAGATACTACAACGGTGCTTGTTTAACAGCGACTTTGATTCAGCCTCATCATCTTCATCTATATTGACTGCCTCATCCCCTTCGGTGAGGTTTATCGTCTGTTTACAGCGTTCTTTAGGAGGAAGTGCATATCCTGAGCAACCCAGAAAAACACCTGTGCCGGCCGTTCTTATCATCATCGGACGATCACACAACACACAGGCAATATCTGTTTGTGACGGAGTATTCGGGCGCATCCCCTGATCAGGCTCTTTGGCGGACTGAACTTGACCACTGAAATCCTTATAAAAATCGTTTAGAAGACTCTTCCAGTCCAAGGCGCCAGCCGCAACTTCATCCAGGCGCTCTTCCATGGTTGCTGTGAAGCTGTAATCCATAAGTTCCGTGAAACTCTCAGATAAACGATCAGTAACAATGTCACCAATTTTTTCAGCAAAAATACGCCTGTTTTCTATCTTCACATAACCACGATCTTGAATAGTGGAAATAATCGACGCATAGGTAGAAGGTCTGCCTATCCCTCGTTTCTCTAATTCCTTCACCAAAGCGGCTTCTGAGAAACGCGCCACTGGCTTTGTGAAATGTTGCTGCGGTATTAGCGTCAACATTGCCATTAGATCGTTTTTCTGAAGATCAGGTAACTCAATATCATCATCACCTTTTCGATTAAGAGGCATTATGGCCAAATAACCATCAAAGCGTGTCACTCTGCCCTTCGCCGTCAGTTCATAGTCACCAGCGGCAACGGTTATGGTCGTTGATGTGAATTCTGCGTTAGTCATCTGACACGCGATAAACTGCTGCCAAATCAATTGATAAAGTCTACTCGCATCTGCCTCCATGTCGCTAAGGCTGCCAGGAGCGATATCTACATTAGACGGTCGAATAGCCTCGTGAGCATCCTGAGCACCGGACTTACTACTGTAAATAATGGCTGCGTCTGGAAGATATTTATCACCGTGACGTAACTGGATGTATTCTCGGCACGCAGCGACAGCGTCTGCACTCAAGTTGGTAGAGTCGGTACGCATATAGGTGATGTAACCACCCTCATACAACCGCTGTGCCATCATCATTGTTTTCTTAACACCAAAACCAAGACGCGTACTTGCCGCCTGTTGCAAGGTCGAGGTAATAAATGGTGCAGAAGGCTTAGACTTGGTGGGCTTATCTTCTCGCTTTAGAACGGAATATTCAGCCGCTCTAAGTGAAGCCAACGCGATCTCAGCTTGTTCTTTGTTAACCGGCCTAAACGCCGATCCCTGATGACGTTTTACATCAAAGCGGATGTTAACCTTATCCTGTTCGCTCTGATCCCTATTTTCAAGATCAGCCTGGACAGTCCAATACTCCTCGGGAATGAATGCGCGTATTTGGCGCTCACGCTCAACAATCATTTTAAGCGCGACCGATTGAACTCTACCGGCAGATAAACCTCTGCCAACTTTTTCCCATAGCAGAGGCGATACCATGAATCCTACGACACGATCAAGAAAACGTCTTGCTTGCTGAGCGTCAACACGATGAGTATTTAACGTTCCAGGCGCTTCAAAAGCACTACGTATTGCCTTCTTAGTAATTTCGTTAAACACGACCCGCTTGTACCGACTGTCATCACCACCAATCACCTGGGTAAGATGCCAGGCAATAGCCTCTCCCTCTCTATCCATATCCGTTGCGAGATAAACAGTGTCTGCATTTTTAGCTAATTTTTTTAGTTCAGCTACGACCTTCTCTTTACCAGGTAGCGTCGCATATTCGGCTTTCCAATTATTTTCTGGGTCAATACCCATACTATTAATTAGTTGAGATTTAGCCTTTTTCTCACGATGAATGATTTTTTGCTCGGGTGACATTTTACGCGTCAAAGCAGCCTGCTTAGCACGCTCTTTGGGATCACTAGGGATCCTATTAGCGCCCGTTGGCAAATCTCTAATATGGCCAACCGACGATTTAACAATAAAGTCGTCTCCCAAATAACGATTGATCGTTTTCGCCTTGGCTGGGGATTCTACTATGACTAACGATTTTCCCATGAGGGTTGTTTTTCCTTATTGTGGCATCAATTTTTGACAGCGATGCTCAATACTGCGTTTATTTTTGATCAAATGAACCTTTAGTCCGCATATATACTTGCTACACGCCCCTGCGGTCAACAATTATTTTCAGCATGAAGTTTTAATCGCGTTAAATTCTTAGCAATTTGCCCGAGCTGTTCTTCATCACCTCGCTCATCCCAAATAACCCCGACACTACTATTATCCATCATTGCCGCAGATACTCCGACCGGCATATCCTGGAGAATACCTCCAAGAACCTCACACCAACTGTCATCTGCTTGCTTATTAAACCATTGCCACCCCTCCCAGCCAGAGGCCCAACCGCGCCCACTAAACCGATGGATAACCCAATCATGACAAGGGGTCTCTTGCTGATACCGCATCTTGTAGCATATGCAGCTAAGACCACCCTCACCTTCGCGCGCCTCAGGTCTTCGATGCAAAGCCACTTGAAGATTAAAAGTCGCTGCCACACTGCGTAAATGGCTAATACGTTTTTGATGCGGAGACTGCTTAAACCACATTAATGGTGAGAGAACCACCGCAACGGCAAAAATAATTACCAACCAAGTCATCTACCATTACTCTTTATGAAGAAGAAATAAAATTTGCGTTCAAAACGCTAAATGTAGAATACTACTCGTAATCGTCCATAGAGGTACACCACTATGTCATCGTACAGCCACATTCTAGTCGGCCTAGACTTATCCACGGAGTCTCAGCAAGTCATAAATCGAGTGAAATTTCTATTCACCGACTCTGACACTAAAATATCTCTTTGCCATATTCTCGAACCACTCGCTTTTACGTACGGAGGTGATATTCCTGTAGATCTATCTGATGTTCAAACTCAGCTAAAAGATCAAGCTGTAGAGCGTCTGGCGCAATATGGTTCACAACTTAATATTGGGAGCGATGATCAGCATGTGATCCTTGGTCATCCAGCCCAAGAGATGCACACCATGGCAACCAATGAGAATATCGGACTAATTGTCGTTGGTAGTCATGGGAGACATGGCCTGTCACTTATTTTTGGCTCGACCAGTAACTCGGTTTTGCACGGCGCTACTTGCGACGTTTTGGCCGTACGAATTATCGAGCCGTAACGGACAATAAGTTATCCGCAGGTAGATTATTTCAGTGGGAAATACTTTAAAATATCGGCTGATATTCAACGGGCTCTAAGCCATGCTAATAGACATTGGCGTCAATCTATCCAATTCGAGGTTCGAGGATGATATCGAATCGATTTTGATCCGCGCTCAGGAATCAAAGGTAACCAAAATAATTCTCACCGGTACGTCCATCGAAGAGACTGAGATGGTTATTGCGTTGTGTGAGAGGTATCAAAATCAATTCCCCAGTATGCTTTATGCCACTGCAGGTATTCATCCGCATGAGGCGAAAAGCTTCAACGGGAGCGCTATTGAGACTCTTGAGGGGCTTGCCAAGCACTCTTGTGTGGTTGCCATTGGTGAAACTGGGCTTGATTTTAATCGTAATTTTTCACCCCAAAACACACAAGAAAAAGCATTTGAATCACAAATTGAATTGGCAGTGAATTGTAAATTACCACTTTTCTTACATGAGAGGGATGCCTCAAAGCGTCAATTGGAGATTTTGAAGTCATATCAGAATCACTTACCTAAAGCCGTAATTCACTGCTTTACTGGAGATAAAAAAACTCTTTTTAGTTACCTAGATCTCGATTTATACATCGGTATCACTGGATGGATATGCGACGAACGTCGGGGCCATGATTTACAAAATATTGTCAAAAACATTCCACTCAATCGACTAATGGTCGAAACTGACGCGCCTTATCTACTACCTAGAAATATGCCAGAGATACCCAAAAATCGGCGTAACGAACCAGCTAATCTAAACTATGTGGTCGCAGGTATCGCCGCTCATCGCGAGGAATCGGCCAACATTATTGCGGAAAGTTCAAGCGCGACGGCAGTGGCGTTTTTTAATTTAACCTAGCTATGCTCGTCAGCGACAAGGTCACCAAGCCTAACAATACCGTTACTTTTGATCAGTGCGCGAAGGCCTCCTTTGCCCACTAGTTCGGGTAAAATACTTGTTGCCAAACGCCGCTGCAAACTTGCGCATGGCTCACAGAGTCGAACGCCAAACATCTTGATGCCATTAACAGTAAAGTCTTTCCCTTCAAGATCGTTTAGCCTAACGCCCTTAGTCACCAAATTCCGTCGAAAATCACTCTCATGAAATTTATTACCAGTCTCCCGATTAAAAGCATCGATAACTTCAGACTCTATTAAGGTTATTTCAAAATCTGGCTGCCCTCTATAAGTAGATCTATTATTGCCCGTCTTAGAGAAATAACGATCGCCTTCAATTCCTTTTCCCGCTTTAATAGAAACGCTATTATGACCAGACATTGGGCCACCATTAGCGCTGGCAATATAGATCCCAGAGACAATTTTCTCACTCATACTTAAGTTTCCTTTATATAGCCAATACTCAATCGATTGACTGGGTCATTGCACGCACTTAAAGTACCAAAATTAACAACGTCAGACTATTAATTTTTATGGCTAAAAAGCACATGATCATAAACCACACAATTAAGTCTGTATTTATTAATAGAAACCTCCCAACGCTTATGAACACAAAGAAAGTTATCTTTTGTTACAAAAAACTTATAATGATGTCTAGCCAGTTATTTAATAACGGCAATTAAATTGTAGTAAACATGGAGAAAGTAGATGAGTTCATCAACAAATCCTGTAGCAGTTATCACTGGCGGCAGCAGAGGGGTAGGAAAAGCCACTGCACTGCTTTTGGCTTCTAAGGGCTGGAATGTAACCATAACGTGCACAAACTCCGCCAAAGACGCCGCAACGGTGGTGGAGCAGTGCCAAGCACTTGGTGTTGAGGCCCTGTCAGTAGTCGCTGATGTGTCGAGCAATCAGGATTGTCTTGATACCGTAGAGCAGTCCATTCAGAAATGGGGGCGTATCGACTGCTTAATTAACAATGCAGGAACAACAAAGTTTGCCTTTGACCATGGCGACTTAGACGCCATAGATGCTGAAGACTTTTTACACATCTACAAGGTAAATGTGGTGGGTCCATTCCAAATGGTCAAAGCTTCTCGGCACTATTTGACTAAAAGCCCTAACCCTTGTGTGGTCAATGTCTCATCAATTGCGGGCATTAAAGGTATTGGTAGTAGCATCGCTTATGCATCTTCAAAAGGTGCACTAAATACAATGACAAAGTCGATGGCTCGAAACCTTGGGCCGATAAGAGTTAATGCCGTCTGTCCAGGCTTTATTCAAGGTGACTGGTTAAGAAAGGGACTTGGGAGTGAAACCTATGATAGAGCATTGGCTAACATTGAAAATACCACGCCACTGGGTTTAGCCGTTACAGCCGATCAGGTAGCCGAGTGTATTTACAATCTTATGGCACTATCGACCGTCGTAACAGGTGAAACAATACTGTTAGACGGCGGATATCATCTTACTGTCTAGTCATCGCAGCTTATGACGCTCGATCGCACTTGATCAATGACTTTTCAGGTGCATTGGGAACCACTCGCACATCATTAAAAGTTATTCCAAAGGGATCTTTACTAACCAATACAAGAGGTGAAGTCACTTTTTTCAGGTCTACACCTACCTTACTAAAGCATTCTAAACTTATTCCTACAGTAGACCACTGGCCTTCAGGAACCGAGTTAAAAAAGTCAGTCATCTCAATCGAACCCGAACAAGGCCAGCCGCAATCCATACGCTGCGTGACAGTACCTTCTGGATACTTATCGACCTTAAAAGTCATCATCAAAGCCCCACCGTTAACCGCCAGCTGACTCAAATCAGAGGGTGCTTGAGCCTGCCAGTAGAACTGACTCTCATAGCCGCCGGTCCAATTCAACATACGCGAATCTTCCTGCACGATGCCATCGACGGTGGTGACAGTAAGTGCGCCGTAGGGGGTCGCCATAGATTGACCTGATACTATTTTGTGCCAGTCGCTAGAATCCCCAACATAGGCTCTCCAAGGGTCACGATTACTGCCGCTAAAAATAATATTCGCCTCAACGTTCGACTGAGTTGAAGAGTTTTCATTAAGTAATTCAGCAAGGATTGGCGCCTCGCCATAGCTCAGACCCTGCCCTAAGTTCAGCAGGAGATCATCGACCGCTAGATTAGCATCTAAAGTATTGACTTCTTTGTTGGGCCAATCGTACGAGAGTCGGCCAGTAAAGTCATAGCGTATTTTATTATCAGCGTCAGCCACCAAGACATCTGCAATACCGGAACCTTCAGAACCTGGAAGCCAAGCCACCACAAAAGCATCTGAGCTATTGATCTCCGCATTCATCCAGAGTGGGCGCCCTGTTAAAAAGACACTAACGACCGGTATTCCTTGCTTCTTAAGCGATTGAATCAGTTCCAGATCTTTGGTCTGCCCATCTCTATACGTCAATAAATGAATATCACCTTGTCCTTCAGCATAAGGTTCTTCACCGAAGACAACCACCGCAAGATCGGGCTTCTTTGTCCACTGACCCTCTGCATTTAGCTCGGTCGAACCACCGTTGTTAGTAATTGCTTGATGCAAACCATCATAGATACTGCTGGCACCAGGGAAGTCACTATTTTTATTTTCAGTGCCCTGCCACGTAATTGTCCAGCCACCGTTTTGCTTACCTATATTATCTGCGCCGTCACCCGCAATAAGCACGTGCTGACTACCTCGGAGTGGTAAAATATTATCTGAATTCTTCAATAGCACTAGCGATTTTCGAACGGCTTCCCGGGCTACATCTCTATGCGCTTTTGCACCAATCAATGCCGCGTTTCCCGCAACCTCTCGTGAAGATGGCAGACCCTTTTCAAATAGCCCTGCTCGTAACTTAACACGTAAAATACGGGTCACTGCGTCATCGATCCGAGACATTGGAATATCACCCGATTTCACCTTACTAATTGTATCTTGGAGAAATACTTTCCAATCTTGTGGAGCCATCACCATATCAATGCCGGCATTGATCGCCTGATAACACCTTTGATTAGTACAGCCGTCAATTTGGCCAATACCATTCCAATCACTAACGACAAACCCATCAAACCCCATTTGACCTTTTAATACATCTGTTAAGAGAAATTTATGCCCGTGGAGTTTTAAACCATTCCAACTATTAAAAGATGCCATGACAGTCTGAACATCAGCATCTATTGACTCATAGTATCCTGCTCCATGCTCTTTTAGCAGCTCTTCTAGCGACATTATCGTATCGCCTTGATCGATCCCTCTATAGGTCGCACCATCGCCAATAAAGTGTTTAGCGGTTGCAATTACTCGCTGTTGATTCGTACGCAATTCACCTGGCTCTCCCTGAAGGCCTCTTACAATTTCCCCAGCATAGGCTTTAATAATAGGCATCTCACTGCTGTAGCCTTCGTAGGTTCGACCCCAGCGATTATCTTTGACCACAGCAACAGTCGGAGCAAAAACCCAATCAATTCCTGTTACCGAAACCTCACGGGCAGTTATCTCACCAATTCTCTTCATCAAATCAGCATCGTTAGCAGCGCCTAACCCAATATTATGAGGAAACAAAGTTGCACCAATAACATTGTTATGCCCATGCACAGCATCAGTACCCCAGACTACCGGAATGCCTGCGCCGCCTTGAGATTTGTCTAATGACGCCAAATAGTATTGATCGGACAGATCCAGCCAATCTCTCATCGTCGAGTTTTTTTGCTCATTAGGAAATGAACCGCCACCATTCAAGATAGAACCAAGGTGATATTTCGTAAGATCTGCAGGAGTCACCGTCTTAATTTCACCTTGCACCATCTGACCGACCTTCTGCTCCAGCGTCATGTCCTTCAAAAGGCTTGCCACCCGAGCTTCAACACCCTGATTGAACGCCACATCTGCCGACACTAGCTGCGCCATACAAAATCCCAAGGCCATTAGCAGAGTAACTAAGTATTTTTTGCAGTCTGCAGCTATGGAGCTTCGTACCAAAAAACGGTGTAGGTGCGGCATTTCAATTATTCCTTTTTTTAATAATCTGTTATGAAACTAACCATATTTGATCGGGACACTAGGCCTCACTGTGTGATCGCCCTTGGTCACGATAATTATGTATAGAACTATAGACGTTGCAATGACTACACGATAAACATACTCCTTAATGATTTCATGCCTCAATGTCTTCTGGAAGAGTACATGCGACAGCACGTTTCTTGGGTGCGACAAAGGGGGCTTGGAGGTGGTTTAAGCGGAAATAATTAGGATAACCGTAACTAATACAGGGATCTAACTGAACAAATTTCGAATCGACTCTCGATAGTTCCGGCTGACTTTTAGAGTTTCACCCGCTGACAACTCTAACAAACTGCCGCCCTTGGGTAGAGGGGTAATACTGACAACTCTCTGGACATTAACAATAGTGGACCTGTGTATACGAACAAACAATTTATCATCCAACTTCCCCATTAATTCACCTAAGGTAATCCTTATAATATGTGTTTCTCCCAAGGCATGAACGCACATATAATCGCCCGCAGCGTCCACCCAGTCGATGTCATCAAATGGTATAACTTTAACGACCCCGGAATCCCGAACAAGAAGTTTGTTTTTTATACTTTCTGAGGCCGGCTCATCAGTTGGGGTCTCTAAAGTAACCCTATTAGCGATAGCACCAATAGCACCGATCAAAGGCGCCTTGTGACTCTGATTCTGATTTCCTTGCGATCTATCAACCGCTCTCTTTATCGCGCGCGCAACACGCTCAGGATCAAGGGGCTTAAGTAAGTAATCCACTGCATGTAAATCAAAAGCATCCAGCGCATATTGATCAAACGCAGTGACAAAAATCACCATCGGCATGACATCTGCCTGTAGCGCTTTTATCACTTCAAAACCGTTCATCCCTGGCATTTGAATATCGAGAAACATTAATTCTGGATTTATTTTTGAGACTGCCAGTACTGCTTCCCTACCATTACGAAAATCTGCAACAACCTCTATATCAGCAAAATCAGCCAGTACCGAATGTAAATATTTCAACGCCAATGGCTCATCGTCAACAATAATAGTCTTTAACTTAGACATCTTAATCAGCCCTTTTTAATGTTGCTCAACTTCAGCAACTAAGTCTTCGAAGATCGACTCTTTCTTTTCAAGCGGTAACCTCATAAACACTTTACAGCCATGAGCGTCTTTGCCATCGATTTTAAACTGATAGCTGTCCCCATAAAACCCATGTAATCGATCGATCGTGTTTCTAAGACCTACGCCCGCGCTCGCACTATCATAGTGATATGGCGACATTCCAGGACCTGTGTCATCTAGTTCAATATCCACATAATCATTAAAAAGTCTTGCTTTAACAGATATCGTACCACCCTCTTCAACCGGAGCAATTGCATACTTAATCGCATTCTCCGCGAGCGGCTGCAAAATAAGGCTAGGAATTCTGACCATTTCAGAGTTGAAATCAATATCAAAGTCCACTTTCAAACGGTCACCAAACCTTGTTCTTTCTATATCAAGATAAAGTTTAAGCGCTTCAATTTCCTCTTTTAAGGTTACCCGACGAACCGGATCATTATCCAAAGAGTACCTTAAAAAATTACTTAACTGAACAATCATTGAGTTGGCTTTACTGCCGTCTTTGTCACGTACTAAAGATGAGATAGCATTTAAGGTATTGAATAAAAAATGGGGGTTAAGCTGGTATCGCAACATTTTCAGTTGCGCTTCATGAGCAAAAGTTTCCGCCTTTGAGCGCTTGAGTTGTTGCTCTTTGTTGTCAGCCGCAACACTCAGTAAAGCTGCATGCTCAGACTGCAGCAACTGGTAGTACTTTATTCCATGATAAAAAGCTGTCCAAGACACAAAAATGAGGATTGATCCGAACAGCCATCCACCGAAATCTGGCCACAAGCCTTGCTCCCCAGTCATGAGCATAAACGTCCAAATTCTGAGCAGAGCCCATAGACCTGAACAGATAAATAGACCTAAAAAGATCAAACTAAATCGACGCCAGAACGAGACATTCCAAACAGCATGAGACAAGGACCGGAGGGGCCAGGACACAACAATGCCTAGGGCAGATTGAACCAATGTGTGGGCCACATAACTAAGCTCAGTTTGCTGATCGTACCAAACCGTAAGACTAAAGAAACTAATCAGCGAGAGACCGAACCAGCCAGTTAGCTGAAGCAACCAAAACTGCGCGTCGGTATTTCTATAAAATTTTGCCGCCAAGGGATGGAAGTTAGTTTCAGGCATTTTAATAAACGCTCTTTACAGTGAATGAATATATCAATTTATAACGTTTCGTATATCCACGATACTACAGGATGTTCGATGCATCTGATACTTCAAGGTGGTGATCGTTTACTGTTAAACTTCGCATTTTTTGGATAATGACACAATGAGAAAACGAGCACTAGACTCTGAGGCTAAAACTCAACCGCATATCATAGAGCATCTAGGCATTTCAGCCCTGCGCTCAACGCACCCTGAGGTGCGCAAATTGAAACGCCAGCAATCTCACCACAGTGCTCATGGCAACAAAGTCTGGCGCTCAAGCTTCGTGCTGATGGATTACCTAACTACCTACCCACCAGAATCTGCAGAAAATGTATTGGATGTTGGTTGTGGCTGGGGCCTGACCAGTATCTTTTTAGCAAAAAAGTATGCCGCAAAGGTAACCGGTCTTGATATCGATTCTGGCGTTGAGCCTTTTTTGCGACTACAGGCCCAAGTGAATCAGTGTGAGATCAACTTTCAGTGTGGTGGCTTTGAAAGTCTCACCGCAAAAGAATTATCGGCTTTTGATTTAATTGTCGCCGCTGACATCTGCTTTTGGGATGAAATGGTCGACCCTTTATTAGAGTTTTTAAAAAAAGCTCTAGAATCTGGAGTGCAACGAATTGTTATTGCTGACCCTGGACGCCCGCCGTTTTGGTCCCTGTGTGACAGAAGCGTTGATTCATTTAACGCAGAGATAGTAACCCGAAGAATTTATGATCCATGGCGAACTGAAAAATTTATTTTAGTAATAGAAAGCCAATAAAAAAGCCGGGCGACGCCCGGCTTTTTTATTGAAGAACAGATGCTAGCTTACTTTACGCTCACATCATCAAGCCAAACCTGCCCGCCTTGATCTCCACCCATGTCAAACAAGACACGGCTACTGTCATCGCCAAAACCAGTACTGGTTT
>ENA-OSJC01000352-OSJC01000352.1-marine-metagenome-genome-assembly--contig:-NODE-352-length-46129-cov-5.572179_pt1 | contig 46129 bp, 27 predicted proteins | sample MGYA00237885_ERZ534234 | MGnify/ENA primary metagenome ERZ534234 (study PRJEB26413, sample SAMN06343907) | marine metagenome | isolation source: coastal waters | place: Atlantic Ocean: West Antarctic... | reverse complement strand
ACCTAACTGTATTACTGCCGAGAAATCCGTCTGATCCTGTTACTAATATTTTCATTTCCAATATCTCCTATTCGTATTTCTGTAATCAACTATATATTGTTGCACTGTTTCATTTATCGGCATGCCGGTCATACTAGCAATTCGCTGATTAAGTTTAGGATCAAAATGTATATCTTTAAAACTTATAACATGGTCTGCTAGTGAAAAGTCTGCTTGAGTATTCCACACCGTAAGGTTATCGCTCCAAATATCTTTTATTTCATTCTTAGTAAATTCACACGTAGTCCATTCTTCAAACCGAGCCCAATCTGCACCTTTCATAATATTATATTCTTCTAAATCTATATTCCATACTAGCACTTTGTTTAAAAACATATCGGCTATAACACTATAATCTTGCCTATCACATTTTACAAACACAGTAGTGAAGGTATCGTCTAATTTAGTTGCACTATGACTAGTGTTGTCTACAAAAAAACTATGATTTGTAAGATCAACGGCCTTTGATCTTCCTATATCAGATAAATCATTTGGTTGTGGGTGAGCATCACCTTTAGGTCCCAAACTTAACTTTAAAAAGTATTCTGGTTGTGCATAATACAATATACAATTAATTAAAAAACTACCTGACACACCACGTGGAAAATGTACTCTAATGTTGTTTTGCATAATACTCGCACTGTTGCCAAAAACTTTGCATTTCTGGAAATGTTTTTAAGAAATTTGTAGTACGTCTTTTATCATGCTCATTAAAAAACTTGAAAAAGTCACCTTGTTTACGTTCTATATCAGTAGTACCAGATAGCATCCAATCCCTGTCTCTTTTCATCTTAAGGACTTCGTAATCTTTAAATCCGTGCATTTCATCTAAGTTATCTTCCATATATTCTATTATATCGTCCATTATTATACTATACTCTTTTGGTAGTATCTGCAAACTTTGCCAATCTGGTGTATACAAAAGCGGTGTATCGAACCAAATACGTTGATATGTATCTGTGTATGTTTTACGCAAGTATACAATATACTCTAAAAGTTTTTTTAATGAAAGAATACTAAGGTTATTCATTGTAATGATGAACGTCAGACTGCTCCTGTACGGTACATCTCTAACAAACTCTTCACATCTATTTATCGCAAGGTCAAAGTCTAGTCCATGTCGTATATATTCTGCTTGAGAACCCCAGGTATCAAGACTAACAAATTGCATAAAGTGTTCTATTTGTTCTCCTTGACATAATTTTTGAACATATCCTTTGTATTTGTTCCACACACGATCATCAACACTGAAGTTACTTGTTGTGTTTAAATGTAAATCCTTTTTTGGATTGTCTAGTACATAATCAAATACACGATATGTATTTGGATCCATAGTAGGTTCGCCGCCTGTCATACGAAAATGTTTTAAGTCTTTGTATAAGTCAGGCCACCAACGCCAAAATGCTTCTCTATAAGGATTCTCTTCTCTGTTAGGTATTGCTCTTCTATCGCCTATAAAATAACTAGGATCATTGTGTGGAGTACTAGTAGGCCAAGCACCTTTTTCTTTAGACTCTTGTGTCCATGTACTGCTGAATTGAGGACTACAATAACTACAACTTAAATTACATACGTTGTTAAAATTTACTTCTACATAACTAGGATTAACGTCTACCTCAGGATTGTTTACTATATCATCAAAACTATCCATGGCCCAACGTTCGCCACTGCGATAATGCCTGTCACTTATATTATCTTGTGCTTCGATATTCCAACAATAGTTACAGTCAGTACACTTAGTACCAGCCATCATTTCACGTCGACTTTGTTTCTTATGTTCTGTATTGTGCAATGCACTCGGATTATCTAGTAAAGGTTCTATAGGTATTTTATGTAAGGGAGGATGATAACAACTATTAGTATGTCCAGTTGTTAGATGCAAACTAACTTGCTTCCATTTTGCCAAACAGAAACTATCACTTACTTTAGATAATTTTTCTTTAGCAACAAGTGCATCGTTATAATAATCACTCATTCTTGAAAACCTTAAATCTTTCTTGATTTGCCTTTAATCTTGGCAAAATATTTTGAAAATTAAAATTAGTAGATAAAAATTTTTTTAAACTGTTAAACACATTATCTATTCTTATATAACCGCTTTCATTGTCGTAAGTCTTGTCTAATATATCATCAAAAATATCAAATCCTAGTTCTTTAAGATGGGCTTCAAATTTCGGACTGCCTACGATCATAAAAAGCCTACCATACACAATAGGCCGAAGTGTTTTTTCTGTTATGAAACAGTTGCCTTCTGAGGTACTAGTTTCGCATACTATTTCTATAGTAATGTCGTTATAGATTTTATTCCAAAATTTTGCTTGTGTGCATTCTGGCATATTATGTACTGGGCCTATAGTATGATCCAAATCAGTGTAAGGAACTATATTTTTAATATCCTGCCATTTTTCATTATGTTCACACAAGAACTGCACATAATCACTGTCGCATTCATTTGTATTCTCAAGGCTTGCATGTAAACTCGCTTTACCATAATTTGTATACTGCCAATTTTTATGTTTCCAGAAACTATAAAGTCTTTCGTTTGTGCCTCTTCCGCAAAATAATCCATAATTGTTTGCAATCGGAATAGAAATATCTTGCACAGTTACAGTACGAGTTAACCCATTTACACATTCTTTGTTTATTTTATGATCAAAAACTTTGCTTTTACAAAATCTATCGCTACTTACAAAACTTATATTTTTGTAAGGTATGTTCGATTCATCTGCAATATTCTTTACTACTTGTTCTATGCCATTCTCTACAATATCCCAACCTTCGTAATTTAAATCTAGAATGATATATTGGTTTTGATATTGTGATATTTTACAAGCGAGTATTTCTGTATCCCAACAACTTGATACACCACAATAAGGCCTAATATCTATTACCATTTTTCATCTTGCCTAATAACTTCAATTTCAGTTGTCATTGGGTGATGGGGTGCATATGTTTGAGAATAATAATGTTTAAAAAACTTACTTTGTTCTGCATTATAATCTACTATAGGTAGTAAAAGTTTTCTTCTAAGTATAGCACCCCATTCAACAAAGTCATCATAAAAATAATCATGTTGTTCCCAAATCTTATCTAATGCGTCGAAGTCTCTTACTTCATGCCAATCCCATTCCGTCATCATTAATTTGTAAGTTCCATACCTAGCACCTACCATTGCATGAAATCCGAACTCTGCATCTTGACCCACACTATGCCAAACGCATAACTTGTCATAGTTTTTTGCATGAACTTCGTAGTGGAACTCAGATAGTGAAGGTTTGCGTCCGTTTATAAGACACATTTTAACACCTTCTCTAAATCCTGCTCTCCAAGCATGTTTCTCACTACCGTTAGGGTATGTAGTGCTATAAACATTATGCATGGATAGATAGTTAGGGTCAAAGCAAAACTCTACTACTGTCTCGTCGGTTCCATCAGTTGCCTCGTGAGTCTTCATATTTTTTATAAAGTCACGAGTCCAACTACTTACTCCACCATTACCGTACATTAGTCCGTTAATAGTGTTTTGTGCCTTCCATCTAAAGACACAATTCTCATATTCTTGTTTAATATCTAATTGTAAATCAAAGAATTCTGTGTATGGAATATTATCTCCATCTATTAATATAAAACGTTCTGTATCACTAGCATTTGCCGCCGCTTTATGTGCGGCATCACTGCCTTTTACGCCATCAACTCTTTTTGCCCAAGGCACTATGTTTTGGATTTTTGCCCAGTATTCTTCTTTTTTAGGCTCATCGTAACTAAGATATATACAATCTAAATCTGCTACATCAACTAGCACTTTTCATATCCTTTATTAACTTTTTTCTTTCTAATCGTAGTTCTACCTTCTGTAAGTTTGTTAACTTAGTATCATTATTCATATTTTGAACACTCAGGTTAAAACTAAAACTCCAACGTTCGCCTTTACTTCTAAAAGGATGCACACTATGACTTAACCATGCCGGAAAAATATATATGTCTCCAACTCTCGGTTTTACTTTAAAGTTTGTCATACTCATGGGTGCAAATCTGCCATCCCAGAAGTTAATCAACCCAGCACTAGGATCGTGGTCTTCTAATAACCATTCTTCTTCGATATCATCTGGCATACGGAAATAACCAACACCACTCATACCTCCTGTGTGTACGTGTGGTGGATTAAAATCTCCAGCAACACTTATATTTCCCCAGGCTTCATGTATTTGAACATTAAGAGCATTGTTTTTCATATTATTTTCAATAATTTCTTTATGTTTAGGAGTAACAATATCTTTTTTAAAATTCCAGTCAGTTTGTAATGTACTAACATACATCTGTGCCGCTATATCAGTTAACTGATCTGTCAATAAAGATATTTTATCACCTAGCAAAGATTCAGTAAGATGAAATTCTCTTTTCATATTTCCTGCAAGTTGGTAACTAGCATCTTCTTCGACAGAGATTGGACCTGAGTCACTTTGTTTTTGGAAAACATCACACATAGCCTCTATTAATTCTGGGTACATTTGTTTTTTTATAATATTACAACCAAAAGGTCTAAGCACTGTATATTCTTTTGCAGGTTGTACTGCAAACTTATCTGATACTTGGTTAATTGTGTTAGACATATCTACTCCTTGTTATGAAAATATGGATTATTGTTTACTACTTCATCTGGTGATTCATACCAGTAACGATCCGTACCAGTGTTATCTACCTCTATTATCTTACCGTCTATAACTTTATTAGGATCATCAGGTAATACAATTTTACCAAGAATTGAATTAGTGCATGGTGTCGAATCGTCAGCATATACGACTTTATGACGATCGTCAGGCATTATGCAAGCATGATGATCTACTATTATGTAAGGATCTTCCCAGATTGTTTCATCATCAACACTACAAGCCTTATACTTGTCAACAAACCCTGTTTTTATATCATAAGGCACTCTAAACTCCAACTTAGGAAATTTCATTGCCTGCACTATTTTAAGTGCTTCAAAAAATGCTTCGCTCATATCTTTCTATTAACTCCTTTGTACAAAAATCTTTTTGAAAATAGTGGAAAGGATAGTTTTGTGCATATCCTCCCACAATTAGATCCAAATCATCAGTCATTGTCCATGCAACTGCATTTCTCCAATCCCAATCTTTTGGAAAACCGTTAATAGCACCTTTCATATGTGTAAATGTAGGGTAACTTAACGGACTATGATGAACATTATTAGTTAGAAGAGAGGCCAGAGCCCAAAGGACATCAGTGTCAGGTTTATCATAGATACTATGCTTAAGAACGCGATCCCGTAGAGTGTGAAACTCCCTCCGGGTTTTTTCCACAGTAGAGAAAAACTCAGCACTAGTGCGGCTATGCCTAAAATATGTAAAACCGTTATAAGAATTAACAAGGTTGTTGGCATCAAAAAACTTTCTATATGTTCTATCATTACTTATCTGTCCTTTATAATTTCTTATGCTAGTTGTATAAACAACATCTTGTACTCTGCAACCATCCCACCAATGATCAATATTACGAGGAATAATTACATCCGCTTCTAACTTAAAAGTTTCTTTATAGGGTGTAATTTCCCATGCAAGAGACTCGTTTTCAAAAGGTTCACCTTTTGGTACAACAATAACATGATCAAATACCTTTCTTTGATTTTCTGTTAGTGTTGCTTCACTATCTTGGTCAACTGCTACTGCAAAACTATTAATCTTACATGTTGCCTTAACACTTAATGCTAACAAATAAGCCATATTAACATAATTTGTTGTTTCACTATTCTGTGCAAAAGTTAACCAACCTTGTGATTCGTTTTTAGGATGCATAATGTTCTAATTCTCCTCTTATCTCCGGATCCATTAGACATGCTTTATTCATACAATGTAAATTAGTATCTTTTATCCTAACTGCATTATACTCTTCTTGTGCGTGACGATACTTAATTAATAATTCACTTCCTTTAACACGGTATATTGTATCTTCTGTGCTTAGTGAAGGTAACTTGTGTTTAAAATATGTGCCTTCAGTATACCCATCCATTAAATGATGTGCTATACTTAAACTAAAGTCATTACGATAATTATTACTCTTAAATCCCCAAAGATTACTGAAAAACTTCCAATTAGATTGTATATTCTTCATCATCTCAAATACATTATACGCAAATTCACACTTACGAAAATAAACAACTGTTGCCCATAGCATAGGAAAACCTGCTCTCGTCATTTTTTCATCTGCATTAAAACTATTTGTTCCTGTTACATCCCATACTTTATCATGACACAAAAATTCAAACTCTTTATCAAAATAGTCTAACATACTATTATTAAAAGTCAAGTAATCTACGTCTATTAATAGTGTTTGATCAAAAGGACTTAGGTCGTATGCGAGTGTTCTACTATTATTCTTCCATAATACTGTTTGTGTTTTTTCATCATGCCATCTAAAATGTCTAATATTTTGAGAATCACTTCTATCAATATGTATATGTGTATCGATACCTAAATGTTTCTCTATAAGACGTGCAGATAGTTTAGCAAAACCAATATAATCAATCTCATTGTGTGGTGTTGCTATTAATAACGCACCTTTACTCATTAAGTTGCCCTATTCGTCTAACTTTTTTAAGACTTTCGTACTCATTGTACCAGTCATTCATAACTTCTTGCCAACGTTTTTCACAAACACTAAGTAAGTCTTTTGTGGAAATTTTAATAGGAGCATCGTAACTATCTAAAATTACTATTTCCTCTAAAGTTTCTGTTCTTAAAAAAGTTAAAAGTTGTATATTAACTAAAAAAAGTCCACCACTAATTGCAACAGTTAGTCTTTGCTCTTGTTGTTCTAGTAAAGCCAATCGTTGTCTATTATGATCAAGTCTTTGGCTTGCAAATTGTTCTAAGTTTATCATGTTTAAAGTATAACAGGCCCTGTAAGGCCTGTCAAGTAATAAGTTATATCTTGTTAATTATTAAGTGAACGTATTAGTTCCTGGAGTCCAGGCTGGTGTTCCATAGTTTGCAGGGATTGATCCTGTTGCTGCGGGTGTAGTACTGAAGTTTGTTTTCTTAGTTCCATCAACTTGATCTAAAACGTTGTATATATTTTTGTTAAAGTTAGTAGTATCTGCTGCCGCATCAGTCCATAAACTCTTTAACGAGATACTAACAGCACTCGCAGGTGCCGCATTTAATGTTGCAGATAACGATATAAAGTTTGCAGTATAACTAGTTGTAGCATCAAACTGTTTAAAAACAACTAATTCACTTGTAGATAAAGCATGGAATCCTTTGTTAGTTAGATTTACGTTAACAGTACCACTACCGCCACTCTTTCCAGTCACCTTCCCAAAAATTTGATAAGTTCCACATGCAGCTGCAACTGCAGCCCAACCGTTTGCTTTAGCATCTGATGTATGACCAGAAAGGTTCCAACTACATTCTACTTTACCGCCTAAATTAAACCAGGATCTTGCCTGCGCCGAACCAGCCCAAGCAATAACGTTAATCTGTGTACCTACTCCTACAAATGTACTAGTGTTAGTCATGTTCGAAGCAATCGCACTACCAAATCCAACTCCTTGCGTTTGTGCCGCTGCACTAGTATCCAGTGTTCCGATATCAGTTGCTAGGTTTGCAATAATATCAACATCGTCGCCTGCCGCTACGTTAGCAACAGTATCTATTGTAATGTTGCCATTGTTGCCTTGATGTGTTGAAATTAATTTTAGTTTTGCTTGTAAGTTTGTCCAGTTAACCGCTGCAATAGTATCACCTGCTGATACTGTTGCTAGTGCAGTTTGATTGTATCCTCTATCTGTTGTACCTGCTGCAAATATTGCATTTAAACTTGTTACAAATGCGTTATAGTGATCGTCTAAAATTACGTCACCTGCTGAATATGCCATTTATTACTTCTCCGTTTCGTAAATTTAATTAATTGATACAAAGGCTTCTATTGTGCCTTCAATGTCTGTATTTTTTGATTGTATTGCTCGACCAATGGTGCTAAAAGCAGTTGCCTCATCATTCTGTGCTGCTCTGGCTAAACCATTTCCAGCAGATACTAGTCTATCACCTTTATTTATCGTGCCCAATACTCTTACTGGAACTCTTCCGGCGACTGCAACTGGTAACCCAGTCTCTAATCCTGCATTCATTAAGTATGCTGGCTTTTCAGAAATAACACCAAATACTTGATTACTTACTTCATCATTTACTCTTGTAATTTCTGCTACTCCACCTAATGATACAACAGTACCTGGGGCATAACTTGCGTCTGCAGAGAAATTCTCCGCGACATCAGCATACTGTGCTGACGTACTAACACCACTAAATGTTGTTGCGTGAACTGTTGCAAATTTTGTTCCACTTGCACCTAAGTTTCTTGTATTGTTTCCGTCTGGTACTAATATACCAGCAATAGCAACACTACCGTTTGCCGCTAATGATCCTGCACTACTAACTGTGCTATCTACATATGCTTTTGTGGCAGCATCTGTACTACTAGTTGGACTTGCTAAACTAGTAATTTTCTTACTACTAACGTCAACTGTTCCTGATCCGTTAGGAGCAATAACAATACTTCCGTTTGTGTTAGTATTTGTAAATACTGGCTGACTTGATCCGTTAATGTTAATCGTTAAGTCACCGTCAGCACCAGCAATCAAAGCAGTATCGTTTACTATACTTAATGTACCTGATGTACTGTCTGAAGCATTACTTCTTAAGTAATTTGCTGCACCTATGCCACCCAATGCGTCTGAATCTGTAGAAGTTCCTTGAAACTTTGCATTACTTACAGTAGAACTTATCTGAAATCCTGGTGATATAGTTGTAAATCCACTCAATGATGTTTGAGGAGTGAACACACTATCTTTACTAACTACTGCAACTACTGTACTTGAAACAAATAGTTTAACAACAACATGATCTGTTGCTCCATTGTCTGTTACAACTTCGACTATTGCACCTGAAGTTCCTGTGCCACTTGTAAATGCTGGGCCAATTGTAGTAAATGCTGAACCGTTATAAACTTTTAACTGTCCATTAGAGGTATCCCACCAAAGATCTCCTGTTACACTAGTTGATGGTGCAGTTGAACTTGCAGTTGAACTAGATACTGTTTTAAACGTAGCACCTGTATAAACTTTAAGTAAACTATTTGTGGTGTCCCACCACATTTGCCCTGCTAATGGTGCCCCTGGTTGGGTAGTATTTGCAAAGTTTTCTAGTAATTTAACGTAGTTCTCATTTAAGAACTCGCCGTATCCTGCGTAGTTTTTACCTACTAAAACAAGATCAGTAGTAGTATCTATAGTACCATCTGATACTGTTGCTAGTACTGCACCACTTGTTTTGTTGACCGTATATGCCATTTTAATTATTCTCCATGAACTTAACTTTATTTATCTAGTTTAAAGACTAGTTAAATTTGTTAGGGTTTGAATTCTGATTGTATAGTCTATTTGTATTAATCTATTCAAACTTTTTTGCACAGGATGGAAAATAACATGGGTAAGTAACTTACCAGTGTTGACTGTTCCAATCCAACTCTTTAGTCCTAGTTCATCAAACGTATAAGTATCATTAAAATTACTAGTATTGTCGAAGGCTTGTTGCCCACTTGGTTCGCCATAATCTAATAAACAACTAATAACTACATCACTATAGATATTGCCACTTACATGATTAACTGAAATCTTGTTTCTACTGGCGTCCGTATTTAAACTACTGTTGTCGTCTATAACTTTATAGTAGGTTTGATTGTATAAACTTGCGTTTTGTCCAGTACTGTTTGCTGGCAAGTACGTAATAACACCTGTTGGATCAACGTTTGTTCCGCCGTTTCCAAATGCAATCTCATGCACAAAGCCTGATGTTTTATTGCCTACACTAAGAGCCAATGCTTCACTCATATTCTCATAGTGAATCGCATTTCTTTTATTTACAATATCTTCACCTGTCTCAGGATCAAAGATACGAATATGACCTTCCATCACAACTCCGCCGTTCTCTTGTAGGGGAGACTCTTGGTTTTCTGTTAAATTTTTCATACTGTCTTTCTCATTGTTATCTTGCATTATACTATACCTTTAACATACATTCAATAAGTTTCTCATCTGAATTAGAATTATTTTCTAGTGCTCTCATTATCTAACTCCTACTACTACTTCGATTACACCTAAACCATCATCTGTTTTGTTTTCTAGTGCTTTACCAATAACTGTTCCCATTGGAGGATCAGTCTCATCAGTCCAAGCCTTGGCGTGTCCTGTAATACCACTAGTAACCATTAAGTCGCCTTTGCTTGTTGCTCCAGTTACTTTACAAGGAACACGGCCCGATAATGCTAATGTTGTTGTATTGTCGCCTTCTAACGTACTATTCATTAGATATGCAGGATCTGTTGAAACAATTCCTGCTACTTTACGATCCACTGCATTTGTGGATTCTGTTATTTCTTCTTCGCCTCCAAATGATACTACTGTACCAGGAAGATAATTAGAATCTGACGTGTATCTCTCAGCCAAGTCACCATATACTGCTGCGGAAGCAGTACCAGTTAATCCACTTGAAGCAACGATTGTTTGTGAGAACGTACAACCTCCTGCAGATGCTATAGTTATTGCATCAGCATCTGTTGCAGTACCGATTGTGCCTCCGTCTTTAATAACAAAGTCATCTGCTATTTGAAGTAGACCTGCACTAGTAAGTGTCATCTTTGCAGTAGCACTACTAACCGCTGCTTCTGATACACCGCATGTAAATATTAATTTGGTTGCGTTTGCATCAGAAGCAAATGTTCCTTCTGCTATTGCATGAATACCTGCCGCAACAACTGCTCCGTCTGTTCCACCTGAGTCACCTGCCGCAAATTCTAATGACGCAATAACGTCTGCAGCCACAACTGCATCTTCTTCAGATTTTAACTGAAGTACACACGGTCTGTTATCTGTGTCTGCTATTGTGTTTGTTATAGTTAAACCTACGTTATGGACATGTGTTGCTGTAATCTCAGAGTTTGCACCAAATGCAATTACAGCAGCATCACTTATCATAATGATGTCATCACCGATAACTGCGTCTAAAACAACAGATAGACCTCCGTCTGTTTGTAGTGATCCGTCAGTTGTACTTGTTGCAGCCGTACTATCATCTGTTTTTAGAACACCACTAAATGTTCCTGTAGTTGCAGAAAGTGTACTAGCACCAACTATTGTTCCAGATACATCTAAATTTGCATTAACGTCAACCAAAGTTGCGTTTAATTCTATTTCGTCTGTTGCGTTGATATCTAGTATAGCATTTGATGGAGCACCTATATTTTGTGAAGCGTCATTAAATTGAATTACATTTGTACCACTTAAAAGAATACCAGTATCAGCAACATGGGTTAATATAACATCTTGGTCATTACCAAATTGAATTGTTGAAGCATCAGCAAGGAATAAATCTGACCATTCTAATGAAGCAGAACCTAATGCTTGTCCATCAGCACTTGATGGTGTGTTTGCACTTGCAGTTACAAAAGATAATACACCACTACCATCTGTTTTTAATAATTGACCATCACTACCATCAGCACTTGGGAAATCAAATGTTACACCATTAGATGTAAAGATAAGATGACCACCATCAGAGGATATTGCCTCATTAGCGTCATTAAATTGTAATTGTCTTGTACTGTTTAAAAGAAGACCAGTATCAGCGACATGAGTTAAAACAACATCATCATCAGCGCCAAAGGATATAGTTGCAGCATCATGTTGTAATTCTAAATCTTGTGTTAATGTAACATCTCCATCTGCTCCTATTGCAATAGCATCAACATCACTTGCACTACCAATAGTTGCAGCATCTGGAAGAATAATATTAGTACCAAATGTTGCAGTTGCACTTATAATAGTAAGTTCCGCAACGTTGTCAACTTTCATTACAATACTGCCTGTGCCAGCATCAATTGTTTCTACACTGGTGTTACCTTCAATAATTTTATCTGCACTAATTCCACTTACTGAAGCGTCAACATATGCTTTAGTTGCCGCATGTTGAGCCGCAGTTGGGTCTGTTACGTTTTCAATAATCGATGTGCCAACATCAACTCTACCACCACCATTTGGACTAATAAGGATATCTCCATCAGTATTAGTACTTGTAATGTTATTGCCATTAATATTAATATTATCAACACTTAATGCAGTTAATGTGCCTACACTTGTTATGTTTCCTTGTGCTACAGTTGCTAGAGTACCTGCTATTGTTCCACCTGAAACGTTAATACCTGCACTAAAAACTGGAATCTGATTCATTGTCACTACACCAGCAGAACTAATAGCAATCGAATCTGCATCTGAGGCTGATCCTATATTGCCTCCATCAGCAACTTTTATGCCAGTAAATGACGGAGTTGCTGCGACTGCAAGTGTAATATCGTTTGAATTTTCTGTTGCCGAAATACCTGTGCCACCAATAATCTTTCTTAGTTTAAAATCAACACCAACTTTACTTGTAAATATACTAGCACCTGAACCTCCTAAGTTAGTAGCAGTATTGGCTTCACCGCCAGTTGCTCCTGGAGGAGATGCTGGTTCAAATTTACTAGTACTACTATTAAATGTTAATACATGGTTAGCAGTAGGAGTTCCAGAAATACTGACGTCACTTAATTCATTAATACTTGAACTATTAAGTCTAGACTTTACTTCTGCAAGACTTGGACCAGTATACGTAATTACACCAGTTGATGAGTTGTATGCAAGAGATCCATCTCCGCCTGCGTCAGTAACACTTATATGTGTTCTTACTTCTGCGGCACTTGGTCCAGTATATGTAAAAACGCCTGTGCTACTATTAAATGCTAGACTTCCATCTCCGCCTGCGTCAGTAACACTAACTGCAGCTCTAACTCTTGTGTCTGTGTAATATAAATTTGTACCTTCATCAATATTTGCAGTTGTTAGTACTATCGCCTTATTTGTTGGCGAAACACTGTTAACTGAATTAACGAACGAACCTTCAACTGTTGCCAATCTACCATTAAGATCTGATATATTTCCATCCGCTTCAACAAATGTTAACGGAACACTTTTATTACTTCTGAGGGTTATTGTCATTTTCTATCTCTCACTTTAAATATTATATGAGTCACAACTTTATGCTTCTCATTATAATGTATTTATTCTTATTACAGCTCCAGGTCTGCAATATAACCAGTATCTACATAATCATCTAATACATACTTAGGACTCTGAAATTCTGAACTATAATTTGGAATAAATGCTTCTGCTTGTCTTAAGAAATCAGCATTTAAACTAGTTGCTGTTTGTAATCCAGATCCGTTTGCGGCAGTTGATGCGCCAACTGTATACCAAGTTTGTGTATGAGTATCTGTTTGTGGTAGTGCTTGTGCATCTGTAGTATCATATACATTCTCACCTAATAGATGTCTTGATGCAAATCTAGTTCCCCTGGTTGCACGTCTTAACTGTGTTAAGTAATTTCCTTCATAACTTAACTCCCAATATGTAATTCTTTCGTTACCAACATAAACAACACCTGGTTCATTACTTTCTATACTAGGTAACTTTAACTTAGTTGCATCTGCAACATAAATGAACTTGTCTGTTGAGACGAGATCTTGTGTTATAGTAGTTGCTCCATCTACACTTAATCTAAAATACTCATAATTGCCAAGCATATCATTTATCATTCTATAACCAACAGTTGGCTCTAGAGAATTTTCTGTAAAGTGCGTAACAATAACTTCAGCAGTAGGACTTATTCGTTGCGAAGCATCAGTATTATCAACAGTAAATGTGTTACTATCAGCAGACATAATATCAAGGACACTTTCCCTATCTTGTGAAGATAAATCTATTCTGCCAAGATCATCAACTTCGTACTCATCATGATGTAATCTTACTCCGTCCAGTGTTACCCAAAGGTTATCTTTATTAGGTTGTTTAGGTGCTACAGTAATATTATCAACAGTAACCGTTGCACTATCAGTAGTTAAAAGTATACCAGATGATAACTTACCATCTCTAACAGTTGTTACCATATCAGCAGTAATGCCTGTGGTTTGAAAACGGTCTAAAGCATATAAAAGGTCAGCAGTATTAAGTGTATCAACCCTACCACTACTATCAGCAGTAACTACGAAACTATCAGAACTATTAGAAAGATTAGGCCCTATAAACACTTTTGTTTGTATTCTTAAAGGATCATAATTTTGAAAACTAGTTACTACTAATTGATCACCTGTATTAAAAGCAACGTTATTTAAAACAATAGAAGTTAATAAATCAGAAACATAATTATTGATACCATCTACTTGGTCAACGTATCCTGTGTCGAAGTAAGGTTGTGGAGCATCAGTAATTGAAAATTCATTTGCATTTGTTACTGCAATAATCATCCTATCTCCCGAGTTACGGGAGTCTAGTAGAGTGACTCTAAAAGTCTCTGAGTTATCTGCTGTTTCTGTTATATCATCAACTGTAATTGTACTAAAATCTGATGATAAAGTGCTTAAATTATAATCCTGTACATTTAACAATCCTATTGAAACACTTGTTGCTATATCTATTACAGTAATCTGAATATCACCAACTGATGTGTTTTGTGTTGTTTCGTTAGCAGTAGTTGGAATTCTAAATTCGGTTTGTACTCCATCTAATATATAATGTTCAGCGTTAGTAGGTCGTAACCTATGACCATTTAATTCTACAATACAATTGGCTTCGTATGGTTTAGAAAATCCAGTAAAACTGTTGTCTAGTCCGTACAAAGCCTGTCCTGAAGTTAACGTAATAGTTTGTGTAATTCCAAAACCAAAAACATTTTTATCTGTTGCATCACTACTAAACAGAACATGTATTACTGTATCTGTAGCAGGCGCAGTAGCAAAAGTTAATACTGTTCTGGATTGACTATCAGCAGTTAAAGTATACTCATTACTATCTAGACTTAAAGCAACATTATCTATTAAAACTAAACTTTGTTTAACTAAACTTAGTTCAATATTAAGATTTAATATAGTAGTTACTGCGTCGCCTGTAAATACTTCTTCGTGTACTAAATTTTCACCTGTAACACCATATCCATAAGTGTGTACTTTATCTCCTAGCAATGGAGCATTTGTACTATCAGCAGTAATAGTTATTAAACTACTATCACTAGTTACTATCTCACTGTCTGCATGTGTAGTAGTAAATGTAATTGTTCTTGCATTAAAATCAGTAGTAAAGTTATATTGTCTTTTATTTCCTATATAGACTACAACATAATTTACAAGTTCACTTCTACTAGTTCCTGCAAAACTAAATGTTGTATCTGTACCATTTGCTGTGTAGTGTTTACTAACTATTGTACATCCGCTACCGTCACCTGCTTCGTCGTTATTTGGATCTGTATAAACTTCCATATCTAAGTTATCAAATATCTGTCCAGGAACAAATTCTTCAGGTGCATGACTACTGTATATGTCAATAAATCCACCACCGTCTATATTAATATCTTCTGGTCTAGTTCCTAAACTAGTATCTAAAAATTTACTCTGTAGTACTGTGTCGTACGCACTAGATCCACCTAAGACTGTTAGCCCATCGTTGTCAACTTCAAAGTCATCAAATGCAATGTTATCAAAATTTGCACTATCGTAACCAGGTTCTCTATTAAAATCTACTCCAGATAGTTTGTTTGCAGTATAATTAGTACCTTTTTGTAAAATACCTAGATCATCTCCAAGCATGCCAGAAGTAGGACTATAATAAGCCGCAATTCTGTCTGCCGCACTTCCTATACTTTCGTCTGCATATAAACTTAGTACTATGTTCCCACTTGCATCTTCAGTACTAAAAGTTGTTCCACTAGTAAAACCAAGTATAACTTCATACACATCCTGCGTATTAGTTATTATATTAAGGTATGAAACTAAAGTTACCTGTGGCGCAGTTAACGAAATTCCACTATCAGCAGTCTGACTTGTATTACTAGCAAGTCCGCTAGGACTGTAAGTTGTACTTGCAGACCAATCTTTAACTGCACTTGAATATGTAATTCTATCAAACTTTATTGTTGTATCAAAATCTCGAATAGTATCATTTTTTATTCTAGGAAGTAATACTAATCCTGTTCCACTACCACTAATTGTAAGCGTCGGAGTGCTAGTATAACCAATTCCTTTGTTTGTTATTGTTACTCTTATAATAGAATTAGAATCACTAGTTGCTGTTACTGTTGCTTGGGTACCGGTGGATATATCCGGTGCACTAACAGTAACAACAGGATTGTCTGTGTACCCTGTTCCTGCAGCATATATTTCTACACTACCTAAGTAATAGGTATAATTATCTGCCCAAGACTTATCAACTGTTGTTCCTGTTGTCCTTGAAGTTGTATCTCCAGAAAAATCACCACTATACTTTCTAAAATAGCCATTTGTGGGATCATAGAATGAGTGCAAGTCAAAGTCTGTGATATCACCTTGCATAGTATCATCGCCGTCATACTTTGCAGTATACTCTCTAATATTAGTATGGTAAGGTTTTACTTCATTAATAAACTCTTCAATGAATGTAGTATTATCCACTTGATAAGTCGGATACTGTGATAAATCTCTAACTTTATGTAGTATTTTTAAAAAACTAGTCTTAATTACCCAATCTGGAACCGAACTATTTAACTCTTGTAAACTGTATTCAACCATTCTAAAGAATAATTCATTGCCTTTTTTTGCTAATGTATTAACAAAGATATCATTGAATACTGCATTTGCGATATTTCTAACTTCTTGATGTGGTACTCTGTCGTATTTTTCAAAATCAAATACACCAGTATCAAATCCAATGTAACTACCAGTAGATGCGTTAGCAAAATCGTATAGATTGCCTAGTAAAACAACTGTTCCTCTTTCAATGATTATCTCATTCCAGGTGTCAGTACTTGTGTACTGGTATATACTGAAATTACCGTCATCGTTACTATTAACTTTTACAATGTCTCCAGTTACTGCACCAGTAAGTCTTTGTAAATCAGGTTCGGTTGCCACTGTAGCTGTAGGTAATGTTGTAGAACTAAAACCTGTTGCATACCAAGTTGTGTACTGCCAATATCTACTAGTATTGTAAGCCTGGACTGTACTTAAGAACCAAAATCTAACACCTGCAGTCGTTGATCTTAATTCGTATGTTGACCAATCACCGCCGATTGTACTGTCTGATTCAACTAATATCTTATAACCTATTGCTAAGGTTGCAGTATTCAAATAATCTCTAGTAATAACATCTGCGACTTTGCTATCCCACGCACCACTTGCTTTTGTTGGCAATGGATCATTTAAGAATAAATTATTTAAACTAAACTGTCTAGTAATTGGTACTGTTGCAAAAACTACATTACAATAATCAACAAAAGTTTTTAATGCTTGTTGTCTATTTTCAAAAATTGTTTGCCTAGGTCTTATAGAAATTCCATATTTCTCCCCAACACTTAATGTAGGATCTGGAACAATCTTACCAGATAAATCTGCACCTGATAGACTATCGATCATTTTACTTTTAATTTTAGCAGGAAGAATTTGATCAGAATCGCCTTCACTTATTATCTCAAACTCACTGTGTAGTATACCATCATTTCTAACAACATCATAATTAATACTAAGTACGACATTTCTATCAGCAAAACTACTAGTCATATTATTCATTACAAACGTATTAGGTGCAACAATACTAAGATACTTTGTGCCTGTACTATCTGGAGTTTCGATAAGTTGTCTAACACTTTCTGTGCTAAGTGTTCTTATTTCATTGTCAATGAAGTCAGTAAGTCCTGTTACCCAATAATAATATCTTGTTTCAGTAGAATTTGTACCACTGTTATACTGAAGTGACGTAGAATAATTACTATCGTCTGCAAACTTCGGCACTCCATTTAATCCACTTGATACGTGCAGACTAGGTAATACATCGCTCTCATACCACTCGTAGATATCAACTGAACTTCCAGGAAAAAACTGATTCCAGTATTGTACACGATAACTTATTTCGCCTTGTTCGTACTCTAATACTCTACAGGTAGATAAATCCCACCAAACCTCTGCAATATGTTCGTCGTTCCATCCATTTGTTTGTGAAAACGTAACACTATTAGGAGTTGTGCTAACATTATAAGTTGCAGGGTCTATAGGTATAATATAATTTAACTCTTGTTGTGCTTGCCCTGGTAATTTATTTTTATAAATGTCTACTGTATCAATAAAGTCAATTATTGTGTTATTCACTTTACTATATGTTGCAACACGATTAATAACATCTACATCAACTTTGTTGTCTTCTGTACTATTTTTCTTCCAAGTACTAAGATTATCAATATTTTGAAAAAGATAAAAACTTCCAGCATTAGTTTTCCAAATATCATCTGTTGGACTACCAACAAACAATCTAGTACCATGAAGAACTGCACTCCCGCCAAATTGATCATTAGCATTAATACTTGTGTTCTGCATCTGCTGTCCGTATGCATACTTAGGGGGATTACTAATACTTTGTATATTTGCACTATATACACTGCTATCTAGTAACTCATAAACATATGCCGCGCCACTATTTGTTACTTTATCCATAAACTTAGTACTATCAGAATCAAAAGTTGTTAAGTGCTCGTTATATGTATTACTAGTTGTGTCAATGTCTAAATCAAAAGCCGTCTTAAACTGTGTACTTGCTCTATCACTTGTAACAACCATTCTTTGTTCTACAATTTGATCTGCAGGTAGAAACTTGTCAAACTCTACAACTTTACCAAAGTTTTCATTCTCTGCTTTTAATGGATGACTAACTTTTTGTGTAAACTTAAATGGCTCAAATCTTGCATAATCTTTAAATGTATCGCCAGTCATTGGTCTAACTTTAAGTTTCTTATTAACAACGCCAGCACTGCCTGTTATGGTCATATTAAGTGTGCCTGAAGCAGTCGCTGTTACTGTTTGAACATTTGCGTTGTTTATATCTGCAACAAAGTTTGTTGCATCTGAATTATCATTTAATACTACAGTAACTTTTATATCATCTATTGTTATAATATCGCCTTGTGCCGCAAATAATGTTAAGAAACTATCAGTTGTAACAGTTGAACTATCTGCTTTGATAACACTGTTGGATGCCATATAGCCTTCAGTTGATGATGTATTGAGATTTTGACTAGTTACACTACCAAATCTCAAACCTTCATCAATAAACATAAAGACAGATCCTGTATTAGGATTAAGTTCGTCTTCTCCTGGACATCCTACTGCGGCTATAGCACCATATGCATCTAGTGCAACACTGATTCCAAACTGCTCATTGTCGGTTTGCGTTTCAGTACTAATCTGTTCTTGATTTAGTTTCTGTATTTCAACAATACTACCTGTGTAAATTCTAATTATCTGTCCTACACTTGGAATATACCTGAACGAAATAGTATTTCCACTAAATGTAAAGTTATTTTCACTACTATCACTAGTAAATGAACTAAATGCACCCTCTGTAACTAATTGCAGTACACTATCAACTTCAATAAAAAAACTTGCTGGTAAAGTAGTTGTAGGAGTAAACTCGTATGTTGTTCCATCGCCTATAAACTTTTCTACAACGTGATGGAATAAAAATGCCTCACCAGCATCTGTAATTTCCTCTACTTCAGCAAAAGGACTTCCAACAATTAATGTATCTCCAGCAGTATCACAATCTACATCATAACCAAATTGATCGCCTGTTTGCACACCAGTTCCTGTGATAGTGTCTGTTAGGATATAATGACTTTCTTGTCTAACAACAACACTTAAAGTATTAGCAGGTGCAGTAACAAATACAATATTAGTTGAACTAAATCCATAATCTTTAGTTGGAACGTATATCTTTCCAGCAGCATCAATAACTTGTAAAGAAGTTAAACTAGTAGGAGTGAATCCTAAAGCAAATGTTGTTGCTGAGCCATTGCCGGTGAGTGTCTTGGATAAGTTATTAGTAGTAGCAATATTAGTAAGGGTATAAGAAAAAACTTTATTAGCACCAGGAGCACCGATATACATGTATCTATCGTCTTTGCTCATTGCTATACTATAACCAAACTTATCTGCTCCTGCTGGACTCGGAAGTCTTAAGATTTGTTTAAACTCATAAATTCCTGTAGAGGCTGCTCTCAAGTATATGAAAACTTCTCCTTTTGCACTATCACTATCAGGTGCGCCTACTGCTAACCATGAGTTACCTGCGGCAACTTTCCAACCAAAAGTATCAACATCAGATTGTAATGTTGCTGGTGCTAAAGCAGCACCTGGATTATATATTCCGTTCTCATCTCTTGAATAAGGATAAACTGCACCTGTACTATGTTCTGGGGCACCACTAGCGATATTAAGTGCGTCATTGCTAATTGAAAGTGATGTACCGTTTAAGTCACTTGCAACACTGTCAATATTGAAGGTTATATTCTTATAAGTCCATGGTTCTTGTTTTTTATATGTCGCCCATTTACCTTTTTCATCATAGTTAACCCATACAGACTCATTTAAGTCCCATCCATATAACGGAACATTATCTGCAATATCGCTCTGAGAATTAAATCTAGAACTTACTAACTTAAACACTGGCAATCTTAAATCTACAATGTTATCAATTTCAACGTCATCTAAGTCCACAGTAAAAGATACATTTGTAATTACATTAGTAACTTTATGAAATCCACCAACAACAGTTGACGCTTTAATTAAGATATAATCGTTCTTAACTAACCCATGATTTCCACTAGTAGTAATAATTGCACTAGTGTCTGTTCCAACAGCTATGTTAGTAATAGATATTGCTAATTCAGTAACTCTGTAAACATTCCAGTCAAAATCTTCTTCAGCAGTCCATATAGTCGAACCTCTTCCTATGTTGGGTAAATCGTTTAATGTAGAGATATTATCTAATCCAAACAACGTTGTTGTTACTTCATCTAACCTAGGATAACCTGCTCCTAGTATGTCAGTTTTCTTATTACTTGTGCTTCTTTCAAGAAATATATTCTTAGTAAAGTTATTAGGTAATTTATATAGGTCAGATTTTGTAAATGAGTAATAATCAGTATTAGCACTATCATTATTATCTACCAATTCCACTACTGTTTTACTTTGTTGTACTTTAGACTCATCAATGACCATTTCGATAACTTGATTACTATCAATGCTGCCGTACTCTCCAACTCTAAATCCCCAATCTTCATAAAAACTAATTTCTTGGTCTAAGTTAGATAAATTGGCACCGATTAACTTATCTATTGCATTTGCAGTTCCTTTAGTTTTAATCATACCTTGATAAAACTTAACCTGACTAGTATCATCTAATCCTAATTGATCCAAATAGTCTCTTTTTCTAAACCCAATCTGACCTTTAGCCGCAATATCTGTGCCACTCTCTAAGTTTGTTGTGTCAAAATCATAAAAATCAGTAAATCTCTTAGACTTCTGAGATAAGTTAGGCAATAACCCAGTTTTCATATTCTCTACTGGTCGCCAATCGTTAAAATCAAATGTTGACTTACCGTTATGATTATCTCTCGCAACATAAAGTTTTTTGTTGTGACTTACAATGTCTGCTTTTTTATAATCTGTGTTCTGTAACCAAACGTTAAACTTGTTTTCATTAATAATAAAACCTGGAGCATGTAACGTGCCATTCCAAGTTCCGCTCTTATATCCAACAAACTTTATACGACTTTGTCTGTTGCCAAGTTCTGGTTGATATATAATGTCGTTAAAAATAGTAGTATTGTCCAATACAATATAATGCTCGTATTGTATTGGATCTATTTGGGCAGAGTAAAGGTAATCACTGCTATCGTTTACTTCAATAACTGTAGTATTATCAATTCTTTCTACATTATAATTAGTACTTCTAATTGCTCTTCCAGATGAATTCTTTAGTGTTCCGCTTTTACTTAAATCGTCTAACGTAGTGAAAGGTCTTGTTACTTTTAGTTTACGATAGTTAGGACTTGCTCCAAATACACTATCATTTCCCCATCCTTGTTGAGTCCAGAAAATAAATTCTTTAACAGTATTTTCAAAATCTACAGTTACTCCTGCATTGTCAACATCTTCGAATAGTATTCCTTTTGCCTTTAAGTATCTACTGTAACTAATTAAGAAGTCAGCAGTTTGTTGTATAGTAGGGATAATGGTTCCGTAAGGTATATTAGCAATATACGTTGCACTGTCACCATAAACTACAGCACTAACATCACCGACACTTATAAGTTTTGTGTTTTGACTTTTTTGACTAGGTATGATTTTAAAGAAGGGATTTTTAGTATCGTATCCTCTAATCTCATAACCAGCGGCTCTTTTAACAATACTGATACCACTATAAAATACTCTTTCTATAGGTGTGCTCTTGTTTAAATAAATGCTTACGTTTTCATCAGGTATGAAGGTATTACTTTGAGTTGAGCCTGGACTAGTACTTTCAATAACAAACTTAGCAAGGTTTAAATCAGTAAATCCTCCTACAGGATAAATTAACCTTAACGACAAGTTCTGTACTTGTGTTTGCAACCCAGATAAATCAAGACTTTTATACTTGTAATAATCTGCGATGAACTGATTATATCCTTCTATTCTGTTTACACCGCCTGATGTCGGCAATCCGTTTATTTTAAAATCTGCTGTCTTAGGTCTATAACTTTTAGTTTTTTGTACTATTTGATCATAATCTGTATTGTTTTCTAATAAGTTAGTGTCCCATAATAAAGTTAAATATTTTGCAGGTCTCTTAAGTGCAGAAACAATCTGTTGACTAAACGGATATTCACTACTTCTTGTCCATGCAGTTTCAACTGGGCCGACGTCTCCGATTCTCCAACTGTTATTTGTATTTGTACTGAACGCACCTTCGACTGCAAACTGTGCAGGAGATAAAAGTTTACCTTGATCGTCAACTGGAATTAGATTTAATAACCCGCTTCTAATACGACTCGTTACTATTGTGAATGTTGCATCTCTATCTGCACTAGTATAAAGTTTACCAGCGGCTAAGTCATTCCATAGAACATTATTCCCACGAGTATAAGGTGCTGCTCCGTATCTAGTTTCCCACCAACTTGGTTTTTGAAATACTCCTAACATTTCCCAGGGTGTTAAATGAGGTGTTTCTGTATCATATAACCATTTATAGATTGCTCTCCAAGATCCTGGTAAAAGTGTTGTTGTCCCTTTTAAAACGGAACCACTATAATTCCATGTGAACGTATTTGCTTGGCTATGTGAAGTAATACTAGAAAAGTCTAATGCGTTCTTGTATGCCCAAGTACTAAAATATTGACTGTACAATAATGTTGTTTCGTCTAAGTCTGCACGAGTTGTTCTAAAATACCCAGGAGTTACTTCAGATAAATCAAATCGTGTTGCTTCGTATTGTGTCTTAATATTATTATAAATTCTTTTTTCATACTCTAGTACAATTAAATCTCTTTTGTCTTTATAACAAATCCAGCGACTTCCGTCATGTCCTAAAAGAACAGGAGTATAATCCAAGTATTCATTATATTGTTCAGTATCATTACTAGCATGATATTGAGTTTCAGAGGATGCCATATACCATGCTCTGTCACTACCTACAAATCTATGTATGTGAGCATTAGAAGAACTATCTGCTGATTGTGCTGCGGCTAGTGTTGTATACAGTGGATAAAACCATCCGGTTTTAGATTGTCCACGTTGTGTAACTCTGCTATCAGCAGTTCCATAAATCTTAAAAGGGCCTGTTCCAGTACTAGTGCCTGATATATAAGTATCATCTAACGTAACTGCTGGTTCGAACTTTGGATAAAGTCCTAACTTAGTCGGTGTTGGTGGAACAAATATACCATCAGTATTACTGTACTCAACAATACTTAATATATCACCAACTGAAATGCTAACATTTGCATCTAATGTAATAGCAGGTTCAACAGTATCAAATGTATAATCTGACTCTTCTATAAGTTGTGTCTTTGCTCCACTAGACTCTGTTAAGTAAACCAAAACTCCTCGATTACTTAAATTTGTTAGATCAAATTGAGTTGTGAATTCAAATACTCTATTAGTTATCTGGTCTAGTATTAATGTAGTTGTAGTTTTTTGACTGCCCCACGGTAGCATATCAGAATAATAAAACGGGAAATCATTAGTTTTTGTTCCAGCCATGAAAATTAAGATGGTATCTAAACTACCACTAGGATCTGTTAGATCAATATCTAAATTATCAATGTTATCTAATAGTCTACTTTTAAATCTAGTATATTCTTCCATACTAAACCTAATACTTTCGATATAACTATTATCTGATTGTGTTAACATATAATTCGGAAGTACACTTCCTGCACTATGTTGTAATATCTTACCAGGATACTTCTTATACTGCAAATCTCTAATATTGTTGTTGCCTAAACTACTTCCTGTAAATGTTGGAATTGCTCTGGATATATCAACGAAATGATTTCTTAATTGTCCTAATGTAAGATTAGCAAAGTCGTCGTTGTTACTATTGTTTTCTAAATTACTAGCAATCTCATAAAATCCTAAAGGATTTATAGTTGTACTATAAACTCTAATTAATACAACATCATCCTTTACTAATTTGTCAGTAAAGTTCGCATAGTATTTGTCATTAACAGTTGTCTGTGTGTACTTGCTACCAGTTTGAAATATTCCATTCACATAAACCTGTAACGTAACTTCACCGCCTGTTGTGACAGGTTGACTTCCAATTTCAAAAGTATATAACTCTGCATCTACAGTGTATTGTACTTGCTGCCATTGTCTGCTTGGATTAAGTATTTTAGTCCAACCGTTTAGTGTTTTTCTAGTAATTGTATTAGTAGTATCTACACTAAATGAATGTACATGTCCACTTCTTAATATAACACTTACTTGCCCTGTATTCTCTTTAGTGTATGTAAACGTATCATTTACAAAGTTATTGTCAAAGACAATATCACCAACATTTTGTATATTTCTGTAAGTTAATCCAAATCCTAATATACTATCTGCACTAGAAGTAGTTGTACTTTTCTTGTAACTAAAAAGTTTGTTTCCTACAAAATCAGTACTAGGGTATTTTGTTGCGTCACTAAAACTAATATGTGCTGGATCGTAGATATCGAACAACGGTTCTTGATTAACCCCAGTCTTTTGTTGACCTACAGCCCAGATATTAGTAGATAATGTGTAATAATACATGTTGCCTTGATTTGCTGACCCTAACTTACTTAACAATGAGTCACCATCGACAACAGTGTCTATAAGAACTAAATTTATAATATCATTAATAGATTCAAAAGGTGAATCATCTGCAGTAACCGAAGCAATATCAATAGTAAATGTTGAATCTGCACGTCTATTAGAGGAATTGCCTGTAACGTTAACATCAATAAAGTCAACACGATAAATGTTTTTATTAATATCTGGATCAGCAGTAAAACAAATTGTTAGTCCTGGAGTTAAGTTAATGCCGTCAGCATAATAACCTTGTTTACCGTTTACATTACTAAATGCATCAGTTTCTACAGTATCAACAATACTCACAGGACTCTTACTAGTAGTTCCCATGTTATATAATTTTAGTCCTTCTTCAAACTCAATAATAGGTCGTTTTGCTCTTGAGTCATCATCTATCACTGTTGTAAAATTGTTGTATGTAGCAGTAGCAGTAATTACACTTCTATGGAACCATCTATTCCCTCGACTCCAAGCATTGTTATCTGCACTTGCTCTATTAAGAAGAATGTAGTCGTGTGTTGTAGGACTGTTTAACGTTTGTTCAAACCCGCCTACGTCATAGTTCTTACTATCAAATCTCTCTGTTGCTGTTACTGCATAAGGCTCAGGGGTAATAAGATCATCTTCTAATATTAACTTAATACCAGTACCAACACCTTCTACATAATAAACATTGTTCTGGTAACTAACAGGAGTTGCACTTGTATCGAGCTCGATCTTTAGTCCGTTAGTAAACACAACACCATTAGGACTAGTATAACTAACCTGATCAATTATCTGTTCTATAACATTTATACTAGCCGTTGTTGCTTGTTCAACTAAAATAATCTTGCCAAATCTACCTGTATCTAATCCGTCTTGGTAGTAAAATTCTTCTTGACTAGCAACAATAGCAGGTACTAATTCGAGTTGTTCTTCTGCATTTTTATACAAATATCTACTTCCATAAGTAGTTCCTTGTTTAATTTTTAACTTGTTGTACTTTGTTACATCATGCAGTCTATCAAGTGTGATAGTATCCTGTCCACCAACTGACTTTACATTAATACTAAAAACACCGTATCGTTCAGTAGTGGTTAGTGTTGTATTACTATATTCGTTGTCAGCAGTTAATACTGCATTGTCTACAGTTCTATATGAATTACCTGCACTAATACTACTTGGCTTCCAGTCTCTTTCATCTAAACTAGTGCTTGCAAATACTAGTGTCTTACCGTTTATCTCAGTTAAGCCGTCTATACCAGTTATGTTTGTCGCTAAGAAAGTAGTTAGTAACTGGTTCTGTAAATCTTTGTAAGGTAAATCTGTTGCTAAATCAACATTATACTCTGTTACCATATTAGTGAAACGGCTTTGGCTATCACTGCTAGGAACTCTCCATGTAATTGTTCCTACGTCTTCACCGTTGTTCGTAATACCTGGAACTTCTCTTGTGCTAATATTAATTTGACTTGCACTAATTCCTGTAGTTCCAAGTTCGCTTTGAATCCAAAAAGGATTTCCAGTTTGATCTACTGTAAAGGTGTATTCACCGCCTCTAGCAAAATAAAGTATAGGATTAGGTGTACTAGTACTAGAGTCGAACCTATAGTTAGTTCCACCATTTTCTTCTCGTAAGACTGAATAAGTTTGTGTAGTATCAACCACTCCGCCAAATACTTGTACTGTATCAGGACCTGATGGCAACCAAAAATATTCACCGTAATTAATAAGTTTATCATAGTCTACAAAACTTGACCAGTTATAATAGTCTTGTCTAAATAGTCTATCTTGGTTTGTTACTGTTGCATTGTTATATCTTAGTGTGTTTAGTGTATCACTGATGCTACCAATACTCTGTATGGTTCCGCCTGCGTCTTCGTATACTACACCAGGCTCTAACTGATAGTTTTGTCTAAAACTATTAGATTCTGTGATGTATCCATCACCTTTTCTAAAATTTTCAGCATTTTTTCTGCCGATAAACCCACTTACTTTAATTTTATCTTCTTCACTAACAAGTTGATCCAGTGTAGCATTTAAGAACTTTTCGTTCTTACTGGTTCTAAAAACCTCAGGTAGTAAAGTGGTTGTTTTTCTTATTGCCATTAGTAACCATATCCTCCAGAACTTGAACTACTTGAACTACTCGAACTACTCGAACTACTCGAACTACTCGAACTACTTGCACTACTTGCACTACTCGAACTACTCGAACTACTTGCACTACTCGAACTACTTGCACCACTTGAACTAACTGTAGTAGCATTTGACACAGTTGTTACTGCACTAGCAGTACCTGTGCTACTTACACTTTCTAATGTTGTAATATCAGCTGTGCTATTAACAACTGCACCAGAAGCGCCTAACTGTGCTGCAGTTATTACATCAATAACTTCAACATCATTAACTGTGGCTGAACTAATAAAAATTTCGTCTCTTGAACTACTTATTTGATATAAACTTCCAAAACTACTTGTAGATACCTTAGGTACTACTACAACACTTAACACATCAGGTGCTAGTGCGTTGTGTAAATACGCACCTAGTTCACTAAAATAAAATGTGTCTCCAAAGTCCCAATTATCAATACTAAAATAATTATTAACTTCTTCAACTACTCTTGCTTTTATTTCGTTATCACTTACTAGAGTACTTAAATTCTTTACAATTTTAAATGTTGCTTGCAATTCACTATCCGCCTTATCTCCAAATAAAGGTCTATAACTAACACTATTAAAGACTATAGCATCACTAACACTCTTACTTGTTTCTAAAGTTCCATACGCATCACGTAACTCATTTGTTCCTGGCTTTACAGGTTTTGAAATCGACCCCGTAACGTCTGTAACCCAGTTTCTATAATCTGTATTATATGTTGTTGTTAGCAGATACAAATCAATAATATTACTAGGACTTGGATCAATACGTCTGTTATTAGGTGCATTGTGTGTATATTGGAACAATAACTCACTTCTTCCAATCTTAGTTATATAATCTGTAGTCTGTGTTAATGTTTTAACACTGCTACTATTAGTGCTTAAGACATAAAATAACCCTGTAGTGCTTGCATAAAATATCTGTCCATCAGCATATGTTGTCTTAACTCCTTCGATTAAAGTTAAAGTTGTGAATGAAGTTTGCACACTAGTATTTGGGACTGGCTCAAATCTAGTATAACCACTGTTATCTAAATAAGTTTTATAAAAAACAACCTTCGTACTACTGTTTGTAAGAGGTGCTACTACCACATCAAAAACATCTGGGTCATCGATAACACCGTCACTGTCTTGATCCGGAAATGTTACTTTAATTCTTTCACTGAGAACAAATCCATCATCTTCAACAACTGTATTGTCAACATTCATAATATAGTTTTGTCCAAAACTAGTACTGCCATCTGGTATACTATTGACTTTTAACATAACGATCTTATCTTTAATAGTTTTAGCAGTTCTAGGATCAAATATTTTAAGATCTTTATCAAAATAAAATCTTGTTTCTAAATAACTTTCAAATATGTACTCTAAACTTCTATACGTTACTGTATAGGTTTCTCCGTCGTTAGTAAACAAGAATAACCAACTAGCATCTAAATTTGTTGATGTTATGTCGCCACTATATCTTGTACTAAACGTTGTACTTTGGTCTAAGTTAGTTCCGTTAATAATTGTCCATGCTTGAGTTTCAGTGTCGTATCTTAAACCAAAAGTTTTATAATCACCAACGTTAGCGATAATCTGTTGCCTTACTGTAGTTGTAAATGATGTATTCCATGGATAAACTACACTATCAAGTATTGCATTACTAGGAATAACTTCACTAAGTGTTACTGGACCTAATCCACTATCCAAGTTACCTGCTCCTTGATTAGTTCCGTCTTCTACTAAGTTACTACAACTTGCCCATATATAAGTTTTAGTATTTAAATTACTAGTACCTGTTGCAACAAGATTATTATTAACATCAAATACAAATCCTGTTGGTGCAGTAAATTTAGCAAGTGCTCCTTCTTTGAAGTACTTAAGATTGTTACTTGTAAAAAAACTAACTTTCTGAGGACTACTATCGATATTTTTCATATACCCAGTACATACACCTGTGCCTATCGAAGTTTGGCTCCATGTAATACCTAAATCAGTCTCGTCAACTCTTAAGTAGTTGTCTAAGAAAAAATGATACATTGGGTTTGCTTGCATTACAGTTTCAACGTTTTTAGATAACGTATTACTAATATCACTATCAGTGATAAATGTAAAGTTAAACTTAGGTATTGTACTATCTTTATAAAAGATTCCATCTTCTGCTACAATGTTAGTTGAACTATATTTTCCTGTAGTGTCTCTGACATCTAAGTACCTACTAATACCACTGGAAGTTCTATTAACTGCTTTACTCTTAATAATATTATTAAAACTTGTAAACGGAAAAATTTGATAATCTTCAGCAGTAACCATACGATTCTGTGTATAATATTGTTGTTGAGCTCTTTGCTTAACATCGTTTAAGTTTTCTCTAGCACTAGAATTTGCAATAGTCTGTTTTAAACTCATATTAACTGTTAGTGTTTCAACTTGACTACTATGACTTACATAAGGCACAGTTATAATAACATTACTCATATCTTGTGGTGAAATCTTATATGTAAATCCGTTACCAACTCTAAAGTAAATCCTAAAGTTTCCTGTTGGTATATTTGAGAATACACCGTCTCCAAAAACTAAACTTATTCTATCAGCACTTCTGCTCTGTACACTATAAAGTGTTTTATTTTTTTGGTTTAAACTATTAAATATAACATTGTTGCCACTAATCGCAGGAACTTTTGTCCAAAGTGTTTCTTCTGCTCCGTTTGAATCTAACTGATATAACCAAACATCATTGTTATCTATACCAGTAACATCAACCTCAACTACTCTATTAGGCAATGCTTCATTTACATTAAAATCTAATGTCTGTAATCTTCCTTGTTTAAAATAAAAGAAAAAACCAGTATTAACACTATTAAAACCTTTGCTATCATTCCTATAAATTGCATTTATAGTACTGTTTGGCTTTGGCGCAACTTCGTATAGAAAGTCTGTGCCACTGTAGGTTCCGTTAACAAGTTCAAAAGGAAACTCTTGTGTGCTAACTGTATTTCTAAAATCAAATATTGGAACAGTATTTGGAACAATACTTAAATTATATTCTTGTGTTGCTATTCCGCCAACTGTGCTACTCAGTGCAGGATTACCGTATCTTTGAGTTTTAACCATTGCGGCATTCATAATTGTTGTGAATTGTTCTAGGAAGTCTGGGTTTGTTTCATCTCCCCAAAATACCTCTAGGTTATCAAGACTATTGCCGTTGCTATCTGCTAAAATTTCTGTTGTACTTACACTGTCAACTTTTAACAATCCTCGTGAAATCTGACTTCTCTTAGGAAAGTAATTTAACATCTTCGCAAGACGTAGTATACTATCTCTGCGTTCTGCAGTTTCTAAAAAATTCTCTCTAGCATTTAAATCTGTTCTGAAATTTACACTCTGTGCAATATAAGCAATAAGATCTATTAGTGCAATATATTCACTGCTTTCGATATAGTCGTTAAAATCCTCTGGATAGAAGTTACGAAGATAGTCTACCATTGACTTACGAATAGTTTGAAAATCATAACTTTGAAAGTCAATTTCCTTAAACGACTGATATACTTTAGTCCAATCTTGTGCGGCAAATAAGTTGCTTGATCTAGTTGTGTGTGACATCGTTAATTCCTTACAGTGTATTTATTTGACTTATAAACTGCTAACATTATATTAATTGATCGTTCCGTCTTTTCTATCAAAGTTTATAACAAGTTTCTCAGATTGGTTACTTTGTACATAAAGTAATTCTATTTGTGCTTGTAACCCGTTCTCATATTCGTCTATAACTAAATGTTGTAAACTTACCCTAGGATCTTGTGCAATAGTACTAGTAACTTCTTCAAGCATTAAGTTCTTTACTTCAGCAGTTAATGGCTCCATAATTAAATCTAATATATTGCTTCCAAAGTCTGGACGACCAACCTTCTCACCTTTACGAATTGCAAAACTGTTTAATAAGTCTCTTTTTAGTAAATCAGAATCTGTTATTTTTGTAGTACTAAAGTTTCCACTTAGTGTACTAAACCCTCTATACATTGCCATGTTATTCTCCCATATTCTTTATCATTATACATCTTCTCCTCCCTGTCCTGCATCACCTGCATCACCTCCGTCGCTACCTTCACCACCTGGGCCATCTGCTCCTGCACCAGGATCACCTTGTTGACCGGATTCACTAGATCCAATACCACCACCACCACCAAACTCATTACCTGGGCCTCCAGATGATGACTGTCCTGTAACGCCTGGTCCAGTTTCTGATTCACCTTGGCCAACTTCACCTTGGCCACTAATGTTTCTGTAAATACTAGCCTTATTCTTTGCAGCCGCAAGAGCAGCAAGTTTTGCCGTCTTTTCTACTTGTTTTGCTGAAGCAACACCTTTGTTAAAGAAGTTTTTTAGTTGTGGTAATGCGGCTGCAACAGTACTAATATTTGTCCTGCCTACAAGTTCTGACACATCTATGGCTAGCCCTTCTCGAAACTGACTAGCAACTTTTGCTGAGGAAGTTTTAGCAACCATAAGCATACCTGTTATTGTACTAACAGGGTCTCCATTTTGTATTGCTCCTGACTTCTTTGCATCACCGTAATCGTCTACCATTCCTGCAACAAACAAATCTTCTTGTAAATTTGTTGAAGATTTAAAAGCAGTTTTCCCATCTATACCATCTTTACCAGTCCACATTCTTGGATTATCTAACTCTCCGTTAAAGTCTACTTCTTGTCTTACATATCCGTGTTTCTGAAGTGTAGCAACACTTACACCATACTTTCCTAATGCATTAGTAGTATCATCTTCGTACGCATAATCGCCGCCACTGCCAGCAACTTCTAGAACAGCGGCACTATAATGTCTTACTCCATCAGCACTTATTTCTTCTACACTAATTCCATAATCTGGTTGTTTTAAAACATTTGTTACATCAACTTCCTGGTCATTAAATTCTTGTGTAATAGTTGATAGTCCCAAACTAGTAGTCTTAATAGGTCGATTAGGCCCAGCAACTGTAATATTACCACTAGTAGGGATATTGCCTACCTCAACAGTTGACTTTGTTGTTTCTGAAGTAATTACAGAGTGTTGTGCAAACGGCTCATGTGTGGGCACTCTGTCTACTGTTGTGTTTAATATACTTGTGGATTCCCAAAATCCTTGTCCATTTGGTCGTGTATCTGATTTACTTAATACTCTAGCCGCATTCTGTTTTGCAGCTGGACCAGCACTTCCGTTTAAAGATATACAACTAGCCTGAAGATCTAATTTTCCACTAGACTTAATACCCACTCCGGTTCCTTCTATCGCAAAAGCACCCGAACTCTTTATATTCATCCCTTTAGCACCGAAGATTAACGTTTGTCCATCGCTGTAAAGGTTGGCCATCTGTTTACCTTCTAAATGCAGTAAACCATTTGATACTATCTGTACTTGTCCGCCGGCATGCATTTTAATATTATTATCGGCATGCATATTGATACTCTTGCTTCTTAAATTTATGTTTCTTTCACTAAAAATATCTAGTTGACCAGTTGCATCTAATTGTACCCAACACGTTCCTTTGGAATTGCCTATATAAAGTAAGTCTTCTGAATCATGCATTAATATTTGATGTCCAGCGGCAGTACGGAGTCGTATAAGGTTATTTTCACCTTCGATGTCGCCATCGTCCATAGTTAAACTATGACCTTGCTTACGAGAGATTTTTCCTTCTACTGCATTAGCATCATTATTATTAAGATCAGCACCACTCTTTAATGCAGATATTATATCTGGCCTATCCTTTATATCTCTGCCGTTAATATCAGTTCTACGACCTTTAGTTGTTATCCCAAAAAGTTCACTAGGAGTTTCTCTATTAAAACTACTACTAGTTAATCCTCTTGTTTCATCTAAATCAAGTCCTTGTGTTTTTAATATACTGTGTGTTGATCTATCAAATGATCTTTTAGGAACTAGAAAGTTAGAAATTTTATTTGTTTGATTATCACTATCATTAAATTCACCAGCAGGTGCTTTTGTCCCTCTAATCTCACCTGAACTAGTATTAATATTACTCGAAGCACTAGGCTCTGGCAACCCTTGTGTCATATAAGTATCAGGTGCACATGCAAACCAAAATCCGTCTTGGTTTCTGCCTTCTGGAAAAAAACATAAAACCTTAGTTCCTGTGTCAGGACAAGGATAAATCATACCTCCAGCATTCTTAGTAGTTTCAAACTTATCACCACTGCCTTGTAGTTCAGTTCTACTATAAAAAGGTGTGCAATACTTTACTTGTCTCCATTGTGAAGGATCTTGTTCTCTACTTTTGTCTGCAAACGTAGGGACAAAGACAGATAAGTTGCCCATTCTTGCTGGATGGCTGTTTACTTTGACAACACCGATAACAATACCTTTTTCTTCTCTTATGCCCCTGACATCTTGAGTTTGAAAATCACTGTCGCCGCCTTTTGCGGCACTAGCAAACGGTCTACTTCTCATTTATTATTCTCCATAATTTAAGTCTAATTCTATATCCAAATTACTGGTATCAATAAACTCTTGCCCCGTTAACTGGTTTACTTCTGTGCCAAATGCATCTGCTAATACTGTATAATCTGGTGGAACTTCAGTTTCAAACGCATCTGCTAATATTGAATAATCCTGCGTAATTTCTTCTGAAAATCTTTTTTCTCCTACGAAAGCACTATCATCAATATAGTCAGATCCTTGTACTGTTTGTGTTACTGATCCACTACTAGCAAAATCACTATAGTCCGCAGAAGGTTTTCCAGGACTCGGATCTCCAAAGTCATCAACTAGTAACGCACCTCTTTCAATATTTTTTTGGCTAGCCTTACTTCTTGCTAACTTTCCATTTGCTTGTGGTTGCATTTTTTCTCTGATGCCTGTTAGATTCTGTGTAAACACTCCGCCACTAAATGTACTTTGTGCTACTATTATTTTGTATACTCCACTAAATTCACTACTAGAATACTTGGTTTGTTTAGTAAGATCTACTAATCCTGTGAATTCATCATAATCACTAGGTGTTCTTAAATTAATTTGAATATAAGGAGGTGTTAAGTCGTAATTTATTGTTCCGTCTGGAAGAAACGCACTATTATATATCTGATTTCTGTTCCCTTGTGGTTGAAAAAAGGCATCGCCTACAGGTATAAAAGCAGGGTCTCCTAATATATCCAAGTCACATTGAATAAGATCAGCGCCGTCGTGCATTAGACTAGACATCAGATCTTTACTTCTTTTTTTAGTTATTCCCTCGTCGTTTACCATACCCTGTCCTTGTGTACTTTGTGGTATTGATTTTACTTGTGTTGTTACATCTGATATATTTTTATCAGCAGTAGGAACACCAGTGCCAATAGTATGTGCTTGATAATATGCGGCATCGAAGTTCATGCGAAATTTTTGTACTTCAGTATTATTTCCACTAAAGATATAATCATATATCTTATGCACTCCTTTACCTTTAGGCATAGTCTTAGGTGCCCAGGGAAAATCACTATAAAATAACGCCATTTCTTGAACTGTCCATCTTATATGAAACTTATATCTTCCTTGTTTCTTATCCCAACCTTGGAATCCCACAATCTGAGGAACTATTCTAAACCAGTTTATATGTTCAGAAGAATCTTCATCTTGTGATAACTTATTCGCAGTTGCTTCAACATTCTTGTCTATGTATTCACTTGCTACAAGAATATAATTAATTAAAGACACAACGTTTGTACCAGCATTAATCTTGAACATATTAGTCTTACTATCTAGTTCAACTTTTCCTTTAAGTGCAGAACCAATACTTTTGTAAACTTTACTATTTTTACCAGGTGTATTTAATGCGTCAAACTTTTCTCCAACTAACTTTGCGTTTGCTATACCTGGCGCAATAGCAAAACTCCATTTTTCTGCTACTTCTGCACTAGCAGGTGTAGTCTTTGCTTGCTTTCGTTGGTTAGGAGGCCCGCCTTCTTGTGCTTTTTCTATAGTAGGTTTTGTTTGTCCCTCGTAAAACTTATTAATCGCGTCGGTAAGTGTTTTGTGGCTTTCTCCTAACTTATTCTTTGTAACCTTTTGAGTTGATATAGAATTGCCACCAAGCCTCTGCGTCTCTTCAGTCACAGTCTTTATTTCTTGAGTAAATTCTGTTGCAGTCCCGCCAAAGATATCAGTAACTGTACTAGCACTAACTTGAATATTAATAGGTATAGTGCTACGTATAGTGCTAAAAACATCTTGATGATAAGGAACTGCTTTACATCGATAAACTGTTCCTGTTGATTCTATTGTAAACTTTAATTCTATAATCTTAATAGGAATGTACTTAGGTTTAACTTCAGCACCAACCTGTTTACCTTGGTCATCATATCCTTTAAATGTTATTTCTAAAAGATAAGGAGTATGCAAATAATTTTGTTCTTCTTCTAAATTATTTTTTGCTTCATTTTTTAATCGTTCGATTAATGTGACACCCATCGGTTCTGTGATATCAAAACTAATTTCTACTGCATTAGTGTTTGTTGTTTTAGTATTGGGACTTACTCCTATATTTTTCATCTGTAGATTATCAATAAAAAAATCTATATTAAAGTTATCTCCACCGTCATTTCCTACACCTCCACTCCTCATTAATAACTGCTTCGGTATAGCAGTTACACTCTGTGGATTTGTTAACATTCTTACGTATTCTTTTGGTTGCATCATATATAATGCAATATTGTAGGTATAACTTGCATAGTCTGTTAACTGATTTGGCCTAGGATTAACGCTAACATCATCTGCTTTTACTCCAAGTCCACTATTAATATTTTGAGATGTTGCACTCTTTACGTTTCCGGTTGCAGATATAGTATTAGTTGCAGAGCTTGGTTTTGCTACAACTTGACCAAAATCAAACCCACCTCCGAAGAAATTTGTATTGTTTACGGGGTCGACGTTTTGTCCTGATGCTCCGGGCTCTATGTCACCAAACGCAGACATGTCATTAAATGATAATGTAGGACTTCCATACAAATCAAAATTATCAACTCCTTGGAATTGCGGAGCGATAAGTGGTTCACCAATGTCTGTAGGACTTCCTTGTCTTGTAGTTACTGTTGGTTTAGTAACATATTGATCTACACTAAAAAAATCAAAATCTGGGTTACTACTTACACCTGGATATCTTTTAGGGGGATTAGGCACTTGGGGTTTAGGATTAACAACTGGATTTTCTATAAACCATGCTTCATAATTTTCTATATAAACAAACGGCGGTTGTCCATTACTAAGATTCCAATCGTCGTTTAATGATAAGATCTGAGTTTCATATTCTCCTAGTTTTCTGTCTAGAATGGATTCTGCTTCATCAAAGCCTACTACTGCCATACTAAACTCCTAGTACTGTATTAAGAGTATCTTGTTTAGGAATATATATTTTTAATCCAGTCCTAAAATCCCATAATGGATCTTCTAGCACATTAGGATTTCTTACTATAAACACCCACCACAAATTAGCATTATCATATAAGTCAAATGCTAACAAGTCTGGTCTATATTGGTATGTACTAGTAATTGTAAATAAAACGTCGTCTGTGTTGTAAGGAATCGGTCTATATTCTAGTATATCTAGATAATCGCCTTGAATCCTAGTTAACCCGTAAGGACTATCCTGTCTATATTCTACAGCCATTATGGTTGTCCTCCAGGTCCACCAGCAGTTCCAATTAACTCTCCTCTAGCATACTCTGTTAGGCTAAATCTTGTCTGAGCACTTCTACTTACTACTGGTAATAATACTACGTTTATGGTCATACTAGTTGGCACTCTGGTACTACTATCAATGCCGTCGCCTCTACCAACTTTAGCATTGATATAATCAATTTGTTGTTCAAAATCTTGTGAAGTATTACTAATAACAACTGGTATACTGTTAAACATATACGGACCATGAGCACTAAATCTCAATACAGGAGGAGGTGTGCCTCTGTTAGTGTCTTGTCCGAAGAAACTTTTAGTTGCTGATCTTAAAAAATGTAGTACACTCAATACATATTCTGCTTCAGCAGGTGTATTTGCAGTAAAGACTCCAACACATGTAATCTGATCAACTGAACTTAATCCATAACTTTGAGACTGATAGTTATTATGTATAGTCTGGTTGCCACTATAACTAGCACTATAACTTACGTTTATACTAGGAGTATATGGCCACACTACACCATCAGTCATAGTTAACGGTCTTAATAAGGAATTGTTAGGATCTCTGTATAATATCTGTCCAGAGCCAGGACTTAGAGCCAACCTTGCTCTAGTATCGTTTTCACTACCAAATTTTGCAGTTGCGGCTCCTTGGTTATCTATGATGCTATTAGCACCGCCTGGATTTAAAGCACTATTTAATAGTCTGTTTGCTTGTGATCCTAAGAAACCTTTGGCTGCCTTACTTAATAGGCTATCACCAGGAATTACTTTATCAAGTCCTTTTGTAACTGCTTTTTGTGTAGCACTAGTTGCTTGTTCAGTAATGTTATTAAAATTAAATGCCATAGAATCTCTCTTTTAACTTGCTCTATGTATTTATCTAGTATATAATATGCTTATATTATAATTTTAGGAAAATTAATGAGAAAAAGAAAATACCTAAGCAATCGAGATTTACTCGCAGAAATTCATAAAAGCAAAAATAAGTACAGTAGTTACTTAGAAGAAGAACACGGTCAATACGATATAATATTGCCTAGTTTAGATAAGGTTAACATAAGAACCACTGCAGAAGCAAAACGTAACCATGCTGACAGGACTGGAAGAGACAACTACGAAGCGGCATATATGCGTGGAGAAAAGGTAAAACAAGCAGAGTTTTTAATTGACTGGAAGAAAATAAAAAAAATAGATGTAATATTTAGAATTATGACATTCGATCATATACCTCTACAACCAGGTCGTAAGAAAACATTAAAAACTGTTGCTGATCATCATACACAATGTAACTTTCCTCCATATCAGCACTGGAAATTTGACGATGACAATCCTGATGAACTAATATGCGTAGGAAAGAGTCATTGGGAAGGTGGTTTACAAAACGGACACTTTAGTAAAACACATGCTGATATGACTCCAAAGTTAGCAAGAATGTTTATGAAACTAGTTGAACGTTATGCAAGTAGAAGTAATTGGCGTGGGTACACTTATAATGACGAAATGCAAGGTAGTGCCTTGCTACAGTTAAGTCAAATTGGATTGCAATTTGACGAAAGTAAAAGTCAAAATCCTTTTGCATATTATACTGCGGCTATTACAAATAGTTTTACAAGAGTTCTGAACATTGAGAAAAAAGGTCAACGTATTAGAGATGATATCCTAGAACAAAACGGATTAAATCCTAGTTATACAAGACAAAATGAGAATCAAGAGAAAATGAAAGAACTAGCACAAATAGATATTTCGGAGAAAAAATGAATCTATTCAAACGGGCAATATTCTTTACAGACATCCACTTTGGTATGAAGTCTAACAGTCATACACACAACCAAGATTGCTTAGACTTCATAGACTTTGTTATAGAAACAGGAAAAGCAAGAAATTGCGAAACTTGTATATTTCTTGGTGACTGGCATCATAATCGTGCAAGTTTAAATATTAGTACACTTAACTATAGTGTTCGTGGCATGGATAAACTTACAAAAGCATTCACCCAAGTAGTGATGTTGCCTGGTAATCACGACGAACACTACAGAGACACTAGAGAAATGAACAGTATTGTATGGGCAAAACAATACGATAATGTTCGATTCTATGACGAAATAACTGTTGAAAATGATGTTGCAGTATTGCCATGGTTAGTAGGTGACGAACATAAAACAGTTAAGAATATTGAAGCAAAGTATATGTTTGCACACTTAGAGTTGCCAAACTTTTTTATGAATGCTATGGTAAGAATGCCAGATGTAGGCGAATTAAAAACAGATGACTTACACAGTGAAACTATTTTTACAGGACATTTTCATAAACGACAGACTAGTGGTAATGTAACATATATCGGAAACGCATTTCCACACAACTACGCCGATGCTGGAGATGACGACAGAGGGTGTATGATACTAGATTGGGGACAAACTCCAGAATATATTAAATGGGAAAATGCTCCTAAGTATAGACGTTTTATGTTAAGTAGTATTTTAGAAAAAACAGACGAACTACTACTACCTAACATGTATTGTAGAGTAGATATTGACCTGGATATTAGTTACGAAGAAGCAACATTTATTAAAGAACAATTCGTACCGCAGTATAACTTACGTGAACTAAGTTTAATACAAAGAACAGACTTAGAAGAACATGCACAAACTTTTAAAGGCGAAGTTAACTTTGAAAGTGTTGACAGTATCGTCACTAGTCACTTAACACAACTTGAAACTGCTCAATATGACAGACAGTTAATGTTAGACATTTATAGGAATCTATAATTATGTTAACTTCGAATCCCAAAGTAATTAGATAGACAGTAATTTAAAGGATATTAATGTTTAAAATAAACACACTCACAGTAAAGAATTTTATGAGCGTCGGGAATCAAACCCAGGCGGTAGACTTTGATCGTAAAGACTTAACTCTGGTGCTTGGTGCAAATTTAGATCAAGGAGGTGACGATTCTGGTGCTAGAAATGGCACGGGTAAAACCACAATCATCAATGCATTAAGTTATGCTCTTTACGGTCAAGCACTAACTAAAATTAGAGTTGATAATTTAATTAACAAAACTAACGCAAAAGCAATGTTAGTTACTATTGATTTTGAAGTCCATGGAATTAGTTATAGATTAGAACGTGGAAGAAAGCCTAATGTACTAAAATACTTTGTTGCTAATCAAGAACAAGAACGTTCAGAAGAACAACAAGGAGATAGTCGTGAAACACAAAAAGAAATAGATAAACTTTTAGGAATGAGCCATGAGATGTTCAAGCATTTAGTGGCATTAAATACATACACACAACCGTTCTTAAGTCTCGGAGATAAAGACCAAAGAGCAATTATTGAACAGTTATTAGGTATTACACTACTAAGTGAGAAATCAGAATCACTCAAAGATATGATCAGACAAACTCGTGAACTTATAAAAGAAGAAGAGTTTCGTATTAAAGCCGTAGAAGATGCTAACAAACGTATTTTAGATCAAATCGAAAGTACTAAAAAAAGACAAAGACTATGGCAAGCAAAAAGAAAAGAAGATGTTACTAAATTTAAACAAGGAATAGACGATTTATCACATGTTGACATTGACCAAGAAATTAAGAATCATAGTTTGTTAGAACAATATTACAAAAAACAGAAAACAATACAAGACACAGAGAGATGGACGCAAGGATTAGATAAAGACAATACAAAACAAGAAAAGAGTATTACTAGACTTGACCAAGAAATTAAATTATTAAACGAACACAAATGTTATGCTTGTGGACAAGATGTCCACAATGACAAACAAGCAATTATCGTACAAAATAAAACAGAACAACGTGATGAAGCACTAAATATTATGGTTGCAAACGGCGAGCAACTTAATGCATATAATCTAATCATCGAAGAAGTAGGTGAAATAGGATCTGCACCTAGAGTATTTTACGATACATTAGATAGGGCATACAATCACAGACAAAGTTTAGACGCACTAGTAAAAGAACTAGAACAGAGAACAGACAGTATTAATCCATACGATGAACAAATTGAAGACATGACTAATACTGGTGTTGAAGATGTAAGTTGGAATAATATCAACGACTTAACTAATATGCAAGATCATCAAGAATTTTTATTAAAATTACTAACTAACAAAGATAGTTTTATAAGAAAAAGAATAATTGACCAAAATCTTACATTCTTAAATACAAGACTTACATATTATCTGGCATGCATGGGATTACCTCATAGTGTTAAATTTATGAATGATTTAAGTGTAGAAATACAAGAACTAGGAAGAGATTTAGACTTCGATAACCTCAGTAGAGGCGAACGTAATAGACTGATACTAAGTTTGAGTTGGGCGTTTCGTGATGTATGGGAAAGTTTATATCATCCTATTAATTTATTGTTTATCGATGAAGTTGTCGACAGTGGAATGGACAGTAGCGGAGTTGAAAGTGCTTTAGCAGTACTTAAAAAAATGAGTCGTGAACGCAATAAGAGTATATGGCTAGTAAGTCATAAAGACGAACTAGCAGGTCGAGTTAATAACTTACTTAAAGTAGTTAAAGAAAACGGATACACAAGTTACGATACTGATGTAGAAATAGTTTAGCAAGATGAGTAAAAACTTTAATTATGTTACTGTTGACGAGTATCAATTAGAGATTACTACTTACTGTAATGCGGCTTGTCCTCAGTGTCCTAGAAATATAGCAGGTGGAAAAATTAACCCTCATTTGCCTTTATGTCATTTGAGCAGAGAAACAATAGATAAGGCGTTTACAAAGGAACTGTGCAATAGGTTACGACAAGTTTTTTTCTGTGGAAGTTATGGCGATCCAATTGTACATCCAAACTTTTTAGATATTCTTAAAGACTTTCGTAAAAAAAATCCTACACTTTGGTTGTATATGCATACTAACGGTGGAGTTCATAATGCTGATTGGTGGAAAGAACTAGCACAAATTATAAACGGATACGGCAAGATCGATTTTGGAATTGATGGACTAAATGATACTAACCATATATACAGACGAGGTGTAAAGTTTGATAATGCTATTAACAATGCACAATCATTTATACAAGCAGGTGGAAAGGCACAATGGAACTTTATAGTATTTAAACACAATGAACACCAGATAGAAAGTGCTAGAAAATTAAGTGCTACTGTGGGCTTTGAAAAAATATTGTTTAGAGGCACTGGCAGGTTCTTAAATCATGAAACACTTAAAGAACAAGACAGTTGGCAAGTTACCCCTCAGAAACAAGAACCATATAAGTTAGAAGTTACAACACTAGAAGAATATCGCAACAATAGTATGAAAAATTTAGGGAATCTAAAAAAAGAATACCCTGTTATTAAAGACTATTTTGACACAACTCCAATTAAGTGTGATGCTTGTGTTGGTAATAAAGTAACTATAACTGCTGAAGGGTTAGTATTGCCTTGTAACTTCTTTGAACATAATTTATATGATGCAAGGTTTAAAGGCGAACAAGTTGCACCAGGTGCAAACGATTTACATTTTGTTAATGGCAAGAACCAAGTTGAACAATTTATTACCAAGTACGGTAAAGATAGTTTGAACATTAACACTACTACACTGGAAAACGTATTCTTAAACAATTTTTGGAATGATCTTGTTTCCAGTTGGGATAAAACACTCGACAATGGCAGATTATTTGAATGTGCTTTTACGTGTGGACAAAAACTTACTAAAGTATGGGATCAAAATAAAACAATGAAACAAACATATAGATATTACATTACAGGAAATAACAGAGGACTAGGAAAAAGTCTAACAGAGTATTTTAATGCAGACGGATCTAGCAGAGCCAGTGGATTAGACATTACAAAAGACATTGATAAAATTGTAGATGAATCTATACATTATGATGTGTTTATTAATAATGCATTTGATGGACCTCCTGACACAGAATGGGCAAACTACGCACAAACTAACTTACTACAAGCAATTTACAAACGATGGAAAGAACTAGGCAAGACTGGATGGATTTTTAATATAGGAAGTATAGGAGAAAAGTCAATTGTTGCTCCTGAACCAGACTTTGAAACTTACAGAGTAGCAAAAGCAGCATTGTCTCATTCTAGTAAACAATGCACACAGGCTTATAAAAAAGGACTAGTAAAATTTAAAACAACCTTAATTACGCCTGACAGGTTAGATACTCCTCTGAGTAGAAGTAGAGAATCTTGGACTGGAAACGGCATAGATACTAAAGATATAAGTAATTTTATAGAATGGTGCATACAAACACAAAAAAATACTGTAGTAGAAGAAGTAGTTCTTTGTGTCAATTTAGAATATAAAGAATTATGAAAAAAATAATACATTTTGAACCTACTAGTAAATGCAATGCCGCATGTCCTATGTGTGCAAGAAATGTGAATGGAGAAGGATGTATAGTTTCATTAGGAGATTTAAGTTTAGAACATTTTCAAATACAAGTTACAAAGAACATTAAGACATTAGAGAAAGTATTTTTTTGTGGTAATGTAGGCGACCCGTGTGCTGATGTTAATTTGTTAGAAAAAATATCATGGATTAAAAACATACAACCAAAAATAGTAGTAGGCATAAACACCAACGGAAGTATCAGAAATACAAAATGGTGGAAAGAATGTGCAAATTTATTAACAGGACAGTATGATTATGTAGTGTTTAGTATAGACGGATTACAAGATACAAATCATATATACAGAGTTGGAGTACAATTTAAAAAAGTAATGGAAAATGTACAAGCATATATAAATGAAGGTGCTAGTGCTCATTGGGATATGTTAGTTTTTGACCACAACAAACACCAAGTTGAACAGTGCAAAAGACTTGCAAGGAACATGGGATTTACTTGGTTCCGAAGTAAAGAAACAGATAGATGGGACGAATACAGTTTCGAACATATTAAACCAGTAAATGAAATAAAAGTTATTGACTATACTGTAGTAAAGAATATACAATGTGAACGTAATCATGAACAATCTACGTTTGTTGACTACAAAGGACAAGAGTTCCCTTGTTGTCATATTGCTGAAGTCTATCATGCAAAAAAAGAGCGTAACAACGATATTTTACAGTTTACTCCTGAACAACTTATGTACGAATATCAAGATAGATTAGATAGTAATCCATTTTTTGTTTGTAAAAGAACATGTGGTAAGACTGTAAATAAAAGATCTCAATGGAAACAAGAGATACAACTGCAATAGGAGACTAATATGTCATGCACGAAACTATAGACATTCCAAACTTTTTAACACCCAATGAATTACAAGAAACTATCAAACGTGTTTATGATAATACTGACGGAAAGACAGAATTCATAGATAAATGGGGAGTATGGAAAGGGCAATATGTAAGTACACAACATTGGGTAGCAAAAGATAAACTACCTTTTGTGTTTAGCATTGTTGAAGAAAAACTAAAAAACGTTTTAAGTTTGCCTTTTACAATAGAAAAAGGGCAGATACTACAAGCAAATTTAGGTAGTGACTTACATACAGACTATGCTATAAGAAAAAATCATGAAGAGGAGGAGTTAGTAGGTAATCCATATTACACACTAATTATTCCTCATAATGATTATGATAGTCATACTGTAGTGTTTAAAGAACATGCAGATTATAATGATTTCTACATGTATAAAGAAAAAAATGATCCTATTGAAAATCATGTAAACGATGAAGATTGGCAAAAATACTGTAGTCATTGTTGGGCAGAAGATCAAACTTACGTTACCTTAGATAAAGCCTGTGCTTGGACACAAGGCAAATTACTAGGTTTCGATAGACGCAGATGGCATTGCAGTGATAACTTCAAAGGCAAGTTAGACTTGAAAGAAGGATTTGTATTATGGCTAAGAGAAAAAGATATATACAATGCTAGATGAAATTACTATTACTCTTAGAGATAAGTGGAATGTTAAGCACGATGTTTTTATAGATGTAGGTCGTAGTAGTTTATCAGAAAAATGGTTAATTGCACTCAATAAGTTATTAAAAAACAATTTCCATTTAGAAAAAAATTATCATTGGATTGGCTTCCAAGAAAGACACTTACCACTTTTGTGTGATAAAATAAACGATAGTTTAAATGCAATTAAAAGTTTTGATTGGACAAGTGCAGGACTTGCTCCATATGAAATAACAGAACATTTTACTATAGACAACACAATCACAAAAGGAGATGTAGGCCCGGACTTACCAGGTGGATATGTAGAACATGATATGTTTAACCATTTACATAGACACTTTGAGAATCTACAAGGACAAGCCGGAAATATATCACCTTACTATCAAAAAGCAAATAAAGAAATACGTTGGCATATTAGACAACTTAATTTGCTATGTCATGAATTTGAATCATGTGCATTAAGTTTTAGAAAATTACATTATGCACCAGAATGGTTACAATACACTCAACTATTTTGTTTTTTAAATACTCCTACATTTAATTTAGATCCTACAACGGATTTTGATGCGTTTGGTTTAGATACACTAATACGTAAACTTGGTGACGTGACTATGGGCATAGATAAAAGTGTAGGTAAAAGTCATTGGGAGGTATTTAACGATGAGGGTGATGTTACACTAAACGAAACTACAACTACTGCACTAACTTCACAATGGCAAGGCAGTGGTGATTTTGATATTAGGTGGAGCAAAACTCCTACAGACGAAGATGTAACTACATTTGAAAAAGTAGACAAGTTTGTTGAATGGTTAAAACGGAATGGATTAGATCCTGAAGATCCTAGTTTGACATTAGGACATCCAAGAGTTGCTAGTGTAAATTTATTAAAAAGTTTTAATACAGAGGATTCAAAAACTATACAAAATGTAATTAACACACATTTAGATGTATATCAAATTAAAACAAGTGATGCAAAATTAATTTTAGATTATCGTTGGAATGATAAAAATTATAAGGACATACAAGTAAATTTATTACATTGATACGTAATTCGTCAGCAGGAGAATCGATATGTGGTCTTATACACAAGAGACAAAAGCAATGCAACTTAGTACAGAACAA